>Ga0215265_1005_pt1 | contig 109306 bp, 106 predicted proteins | sample JAMX8_100Endo3_C_FD_182615 | JGI IMG/M metagenome (GOLD analysis project Ga0215265, IMG submission 182615) | Enriched cells of freshwater protists from Biology Centre CAS, Ceske Budejovice, Czech Republic - JAMX8_100Endo3_C3 | ecosystem: Environmental > Aquatic > Freshwater > Unclassified ... | reverse complement strand
GTGCAGAGACGTTTGTCTGCTTCGTCTGCAATGTAATTTTCGTGCATCGAAAAAATCCGCTTTGCTCTTCATCGGATTTTTAGGGATAACTAAAGTAGTTTATTTTTTCCAGAAAGCCTTTATCCATAAGGGTGACTAGTATTACTTTAGGGATATAAATAGGTAAGTTCAGGACTGAAAATGTTCAGAACAGTGTTCAAACATAACTTGTTTTTTCATATTAAAAAGCAAAAAAACAAAAAACAAAAAAGTTAATGTAGTTATAAATTTACGAGAACAGTGTTCTTGATAATACCGATAACGATTTAATTTTGTATTGATCTCACTAGAAGCACTGTAGTGCCTATTTCCCCACCTGTTCAGAGTTACCTATCTATTGGCGCAGAGTTAGCTAGGCTACAGAGCTTAGCTCTGTAGCTTTTCTATTAAGAGTGAACATTGCTCTACTTCGTTAGTCAGTTAATCCTAGCCTAGATTCAAACTCTTTTTTGGACAGAAATGTGTCAGTGATTCTTCTAATTTAGCTACCCATGAATAACTTTTCGTATCCCAAAACGCAATCAGGCACCGCTGTTCGCAGTACCTGAGATGGAAGCTTTTGGGCAGAGCCATCTTAGAATTTTTAATTAATGTAGCAAAATACAGTAGATATGGAAAAACCCTTACTCCATGAGCAAGATTTCTATACCAAAATAAAACGACAATATAAAAACAATTATTATTCAAACAAGAAAACTCAAGGCATTTAATAGAGACACTATTCCACGAAAAATCATGCTGCTTGCCAGCATGAATACATTTAGTTATTTACCTATTTGACAATCAAATTATTATAGTTGACCTTCTAGTGCTAAATAATTTTATTCTTCAATTTGTATACAGCAGTTCGTGACACACCTAATATTCTCGCAATCTCATTCATCGTAAGAGATGGGTCATCATCTCTTTCTTTTAATAGCTGTTTCAACTGTTCACGCTTCGCTATGTTAGGATTGGTGCCTTGTTTCGCTCCGCTTAAAACGGGGAAATTATTAACTATCATAAACGCTTCATATCTGCGTATACAGTTTAGGAGTGTCAACGATTTTTGAATGTTATTCGCACTCTTTAACCAGATCAGAGCATCCTTAATTTTCCACAAGTTTGCCTCAACGTCCCCTCCTAGCACCCTTGCAACGTTTACAATCCAATCGTCGTAGCAAGAAGTAATGTTGTCGATATCATTAATTTGCTCGTAAGCATGTGGGTAATGCTCCCGTGCAAATGCCAGTATAGCTTTCGCATAGCTTTGCCAGCCTGCGTTGTCTCGATCCAGTTTGAGTAGCTCAGACATCACCAATCGCGGCTCTACTGAGAATAAGTTAAGCCAAGAATAAAGAGTTCTTGCATCCAAGCGTTCTTTACCTTGTTTATAGTCTTCTAGCTTACTTTGCGCATCTTCATCATCACTATGGCGATAGACGGCAGAAATCAATCTTCTTGTGGCTTTCTTATATGCTAAAGCACTCCTAGAAGAGTGATGATCTCGACAATAGTATGGAGACTGATTCACTCGTTTGTAGCAAAGCGCACAGAAAGGTAAAGCCAAAGTAGTGTGTTTTGTTTGAGTATTGTCAGATGATGGCCTTTGAGGTGTCAATCCCTTCGCTTTAACGAGCATTTGCTCAATCACATCAATGTATTCGATAACTTCATCGTTTTGATCTTGAAGTAATCCTTTTGGTGAGAGATTCGATGTTGGGGTTCTGAAGCTAATAAGCTTATCAATTGATGCAGACAACCCTCCTGCAAAACGAACGAACTCCTTAATGGTATTCGGCTTTCGATCCGCAAAAGTCTTAAGAAAACGAAGATTTAACATTAACACTTCAGACACTTCTAACTCTAAATCAACATCAAATGCTTCAATAACAGATATACCATTTGGACTCTTCTTTTGAGTTAGCTTTTTGTTTTCACTTCTAGATCGTGCTTCAAGTTTCTTAAGGTTGTCCTCCAGTTTCTTTTCAAGTACTACCGCAGCTACCTTATCCATCAGTGTAAACCCCATTATGTCTTTTCTTTAATCTACAACACTTGCGTTTGTTTTCATACGATTACATCAAACAGAAACATAAAAACAAAAATGAGAAGAATAAAAATGATAGATAGTAATTTTATAAGAGTTAGTGAGTTGGCTACGTACTTGAGCATAAGCAAAGTAACAGTCTGGCGTTGGAGAAAAGAAGGTCGTCTCCCTGCGGCTTGTGCAATCAGTCCAAGAGTTGTCGGATGGAAGCGTGAAACTATTGAGTCATGGCTCGATGAACAAGCAAATAACCAATCGTACTAGGGGTATGTAAGTAAATGAATATTGATACTAACTTACAAACTAACGCAACTGACTTACTTCCAAAAGCAAAGCTAAAGTTCGAGCATGATCTAATTAACATCGGGCAAAACCCTGAAAAAGGGAAACCTTTTGAACTGTTCTATGAAAAATACAGTCAAGCAATAGCGGAAGGAAAGCCCTTCCAGAACCCCGCACAATTGCAAACGGCCGTCGGCGGTAGATACTTAAAAGCACAGATCGCTTTTAATGTGTTGGAGTCTCAACAATCTAACCTCGATCATAAATTGCGAGAAGTTCCTGAATGGTTTACTGCGCCCCTTGAAGCGGCTCTAAAGCTTGATATTACTGCTCTATGGCAATCAGTCGAACAAGACATTGCGACTGTAGTCGAAAATCGAGTGAAGATAGCAGAACACCTTTCTGAGCAAAGGAAACAACAAGCAATCCAATCAGGTGAGCTAGTAGAAGAACTACAAGACAAGCTAGCAGAGCTACAAGAACTTCCGCGACAATTAACTGATCTCACAAGTGATAATGATCGCTTAACTGTCGAAGTAAAAAAGTTGAAAAACAAAGTCTCTGAGTTACAGGATAGTGCCGATGCATCTTTCAGTTACCAGCGCGACAATGCTGTATTGGAAGACAACAATGCGAAGCTTAAATCTGAAAATCAGAATATGAGAAAAGAACTTGAGAAAACTGCTGCCCTTCTACAAGAAACGCTTATCAAGAAAGCCCATTTGGAAGGTCGATTAGAAGAACGCGGCGAGTTTTCTAACACTACCAGCGAAAACGCGCCCTCAAGCTAATTCTGAATCACGATGAGCCATTCCCAATCGTGGGAATGGCTATACAATATTACCTAAAATCGAAATTTAATGCACAGAATGCTGTTCAGTGCGATCGCAAAGGTCAATTTTATGTGGACATTGTAATGAACAATGTTCGCGCTATCATTAACAGCGAGAAGACTCATATCTGGTTTATCTGTCGCTATTCCCACTACATCGACATCTTAGACTCAATTCTCGAAGCGTTTGCAGCCGAACAAAGCTTAGTCATTGAAAGCAGAGAAAATTCCCCCACAAATTAAAGCAAGATCCCATAGCACCTCACAAATCACTATCGAACCGCTGACTCATTCCCACGCATGGGAATGACGACAAAGAGAGTCCAACTACGAACTGGTTCCTAAAGTGCAGACCGCGAGTTAAGAACCACCCTTTTTACAAGCTTAGCGCCTATCTTGACTAATAATCTTCTCCAAAATTTCTTTTTTATATTCAGTAAGTAATGCTTCACTCTCTAGCTTTTCTATTTCGTTGTTCAAATGTTCACCATGAACTGGAAACAGATCCAACAGTTCTTTATGTGCGACTATTTGAACATTAATTTCAACGATTTTGGTGTTTAACTGATCTTGGTATTGTCGCTCTTCGCTAACAGGCTCTGGCTCTAAATACCCTTGGCCGACTCTATGCTTTTCTTGTGTGACTTTTTTGCCCCCGACGGCAACAAATTGAGCGTTATTTATTCGAGGAGGGCTTAATCGCACAACCTTTCCTTCTTGTTCGAGTATTTTCAAAATTCGATAAGACTGATTATTAAATCTCTCAATTTGTTCATCAGTACAGTAATACTCATCAAGCATCGGTTTAAGCAGTGCTTGGTAGCTATACAGGTCAAAATATTCGTCAGTCTCAAAAGACTTAAGGCTTTTGAGGCCGATTTTGTATAACTGCATTGTCCCAACTCTCATACATAAACACCTGCTGTCACTTAAATATTGGTATAATATATTATACTAGGATTATTTGGTCAATCAGTTGTTAGATAGCGTATAAATATGGAGTTATGTACACTTGATAAAGTAGTAATGAAAAAGAATAAGAAATGAACAATCTGGCAAAAGAAATATCAAAAAACATTGCAGCTCAGAGACAGAGATGTGGTTTATCAAGCACTGAAGCAAGCTTAAAAGCGGGATTTAGCAGAAGCTACCTAAGTAAAGTTGAGAAAGATGGTGTCAGAATCACAATTGAAAAGCTTTATCAGCTAGCTCGAATTCTCGATTGTGAGGTAACTGATCTTTTACCAGTAGACCGTCCAGACTTGTTAGAATAGATGAAGCTTAAAGCCTTAAGCTTTCACGAACAACTACACTGCTCTCGCAGTGTAGATTTCTACCTGTGTAGTTCCTTTGCCTATTTTAGAAAAACACCATCCACTTCACTGATAAGTCAGTATCTTTTCTGCTTTTATGCATCCTTTGGTATAGTCATGAAATGCATTTGTACTGAGCTGGCTAGTAGCATGGGATCGACAATCAATAAATCAAAGCTATCTGAAACCGACATCATCACGAAATTCATTCTTCCTGCTATCAAAGATGCAGGATGGGATGATATGTCTCAAATCCGTCAAGAAGTTAAACTGCGTGACGGTAAGGTCATTGTTCGTGGTCAGGCAGCGGCGAGGAAAAAGGTTAAGTCTGCGGACATCGTCCTTTACCATAAACCGAGCATGCCTCTAGCCGTTGTCGAAGCAAAAGCGAATAAGCATGAAATCGGCAAAGGTATGCAACAAGGTCTAGATTACGCCAGCTTACTTGAAGTCCCTTTTGTCTTTGCCTCAAATGGCGACGGTTTTATCTTCCACGACAAAACCAACCCAGCTCAACTCGAAACTGAAATTCGACTTGAAGACTTCCCGACACCTCAGCAACTATGGGACAAGTACTGCGTTTGGAAAGGCTACAAAACCGAGCACCTTCCAGTTATTACTCAAGATTACAATGATGATGGTAGCGGTAAGTCTCCGCGCTACTATCAGCTACAGGCGATAAACAAAACTGTGGAGGCGGTCGCAGCAGGACAAAACCGTGTACTCTTGGTTATGGCAACAGGTACGGGCAAAACTTACACTGCATTCCAGATTATTTGGCGACTGTGGAAGTCCCGAGCCAAAAAACGCATCCTATTTCTAGCAGACAGAAACGTTCTGGTCGATCAAACTAAGAGGAACGATTTCCAGCCGTTTGGCCCCGCTATGACTAAAGTCACTGGTCGAACAGTCGATCCCGCTTACGAAATCCACCTAGCTCTGTATCAAGCTCTGACTGGCCCAGAAGATCACCAAAAAGCATACAAACAGGTCGATCCTGATTTCTTTGATCTTATTGTCGTTGACGAGTGCCATCGTGGCAGTGCCGCTGAGGACAGCGCATGGCGCGAGATTCTTGAGTATTTCGGTTCAGCGACTCAAATAGGGTTAACCGCGACACCGAAAGAAACCGATATCGTGTCTAACACCGAGTACTTTGGCGATGCCACTTATACCTACTCTCTAAAGCAAGGTATTGAAGACGGTTTCTTAGCCCCTTACAAAGTTGTGCGTGTAGATATCGATGTAGATTTACAAGGTTGGCGACCAACCAAAGGACAAGTCGATAAACATGGTGAAGTCATCGAAGACAGGATCTATAACCAGAAAGACTTCGACAGAACTATGGTCATTGATGAGCGAACAGAACTGGTTGCACAGACCATCACCAGCTACCTCAAGCGCACCGACCCGATGGCGAAGACCATTGTGTTCTGCAATGACATTGACCATGCAGAACGTATGCGACGAGCGCTGATCAACTGCAACCCTGAGCAAGTTGCTAAAAATGAAAAATACGTAATGAAAATCACTGGTGATGATGAAATCGGCAAAGCTCAGCTTGATAACTTCATCAGCCCCAAAAAGGCTTACCCTGTTATCGCAACCACCTCAGAACTTATGACTACAGGTGTCGATGCAAAAACTTGCAAACTGGTTGTTCTTGACCAGGGCATTCAGTCGATGACCAAGTTTAAGCAGATTATCGGTCGCGGTACTCGTATCGATGATCGTTACGGAAAGCTATGGTTTACCATTCTCGACTTCAAAAAGGCGACTGAACTGTTCGCTGATGAGCGCTTTGATGGTGTCCCTGAGCGAGTTAAAGAGACAAAACCAGAAGACTTCGATACCGATGATGGACTCGATGAGATCATCGATGGTGAGGATGAACTTGAACAAGATGATCCATTTGAAGGGGAAGATATCGACCCTGAAAGCATCCATGAACCAGAGGCTTTATACGACTCAGGTTCATCTCCTTCTGACGGTAGCAATTCCGATGATGATTGGCAGGATGAAAACCGAGTTAGAAAGTTCCATGTCAACGGTGTAACGGTGAAAGCCATTGCCGAACGTGTTCAATACTACGATGCCGACGGTAAACTCGTAACCGAGTCGTTCAAAGACTATACCCGCAAGACGATGGCAAAACAGTTCACCTCAATGGATGACTTTGTTAAGCGCTGGCAAGATGCCGATAAAAAGCAAGCAATCATTGATGAACTGGCAGAGGAAGGCATCATCTGGGAAGCATTAGAGCTGGAAGTCGGCAAAGATCTCGACCCATTCGACATGATTTGTCATGTCGTGTATGACCAACCAGCACTCACCAGAAAAGAACGTGCAGACAACGTCAAAAAGCGCAACTACTTCACTAAGTACGGTGAAACGGCTCAGCAGGTGTTGAACAACCTACTGGACAAGTACGCAGACGAAGGCGTTCAAGAGATTGAGAATATTCATGTACTCAAAGTTAAGCCTTTTGACGAGATGGGACGCCCTGCTGAAATCGTCAAAAAGTGCTTTGGTGGTAAAGAGCAGTACTTAGAAGCTATCAGTGAACTAGAGTCGGAAATCTATCAATCGGCATAGCTCGTGAACCACAGCTAAATACAAAAATACACAAGAGATGTTTTAGATGTTACCTGGTTCCATATGGTTGGAGTTGTCTGTCTTCAACATACTACTGTAGAGAGCTACACAATATGTTTAAAGACGTGATTCCTATAGTTCACAAGCCTCCTAACACCTCTACATTGGACTGGATAGATCAACATTCCCGCCACAATAAGACCACCAGTCCTAACGACTTTACAGACAATGCAGTGATATTGGTATCCCAACTTTTGGGGTTAGTCAGTTAGCCTATCAATACCAGATAACATTTCCGTGGCATAAACCATAATATTAACAGGCGATTGTTATAGAGCAGCAATTTATAATCAGTGCAAATTTTAAAGCTTATCTACACCTTGCAAGTTACGTCAATTCCATTAAATTACAGCACATTAGACAAAAAGCGTGCATGTGAAGAAAAAATCTCCAAGACCCGAGATGAGATACAGTTTGAGGCATTTTTCTATATCCAGTGTTTATCCAATCCAAGACGAAATACTTGTGCAACTATCGGTCTGATCCAAATGAGTACGAAAGGCCATTTTGATAACGTTGATGGAGTATCGACATGCTGTACGCACACTAACTACATTGCTTGGCGAAAAGTGCCTGGAAGGAACAACATCTATGATAAACATATCTGACAGCATACAATTTGGTTTTGATGTTGCAACTAGTATAACAATCATCGCTACTGCCCTAACTTGGGTTTACACAAAGCGGCAGGAAGATAAAGATAATATAAAGCGCGATGTTGATGAGAAAGTACGCTCTAGCGCATTGATGACTATTAATGAAAGTATAAAGGAGTTGGAGCCATTTTATGTAGATTGCGCAACAGCAAGCACTTCTCTAAGAAAAAGTGTCGATAACATCATTGACAAGCCTATCTTCGAAATGAACTCAATTGAAATAGAATTGTTAATTAACACATTGAGTGAAATGGTAGATAAAGAGCAAAAATTACAATCTGCATACCAAGAGTTTCGAAAGAAAATGATATATCGATTGTACTTTATTCGGCCTGTTTTACTTTCAATGAGTGATTCACGTGAGATACTGATTTCCCTTGAGCAATCAGTAGACTCAAAAAACCTTGATGACTACACTAGCTGCATCCAGCCTCTAATTAAAATTGCAGAAATCGTAAAAGCTCACATCGATGAGAGCAAACATGTAAAGTTTGATACGAATAACGACATCAAGCTTAATGCCAAGCTAAGTTTTATGTTATCTGACGAGCAGAAGAGAATAGCATCAACTCAATACAAACATGATTTAGTTGAACACTTAAATGTTCTTTTTAATTACTGTAAAGAATCACTTTTATGTTTAAGCGCTGTTAGCGGGAAAATGTTAAGCAAAGACAGCCGAAATCTTGGTGAATGGAAGCAGCAAATTGATAGTCCTGATGGAGGACAATGGGCTGTTGAAGACTTTTCTGAGATGTTCCATAGTTTTTGGCAGACAAGTGAGAACTTACGACTTAACACTGTCCTCAAGACTTTCGCTTCAATGTTAACTTTGCGAAACGTCACACTAGTGTCTGTACCTGTAATTACTTACACATTATACGCCAGAGCTACTAAACAAAATGTGACCATTGAAGAGTATATAAGTGGTCTAAGCCCCTCAAATTTTACAAACCCTAGCGATTTATTCATCCACATAATTTTCCTACCTTTGCTGTATGCGATCATTTCTTTACTCCTCGTACGCACACTTGTATTACGCCGTAAAAAATTGAAAATTATAAAATGGTTATCTAAAAGAAGTGACTCTGAAGTTATAGCTATCAATAAGAGTTTCAGTAGTAGCCATCTGTGCAATCAGCCTTCTTTCAAAAAAATATACAAAGATATATTCAAGAAGATTGGTAAAAGAAACTTTTATGACACTTATTAACACAGATAGAGCACACCAAAATACAACCTTTCAATGGCTTAGCTTAGCGATCTCTTATGAAACTTCATACGCTGACGAATATGTTCATGGGCAGACGAGGAAATATCGTTTCCTTTGCACTGACGATTCAAGTTCTTAGCTGCAACCAAGGTCGAGCCAGAGCCAAAAAACGGATCAACAACTAGCTCGCCTTCTCTGCTACTTTGAGCGACCAGAACTTCCAAGAGACTTACTGGCTTTTCAGTTGGATACCCTCTATAGACCCGTTTATGAGTCAGTATGTCAGGTATGCTCAAATCATTAAGCTTTCTCTTGCCCTTTTCAAAAAACAGTATGTATTCGTGTCGAGCACGGTAATGGTAACCCATACCAATACTAACCTTATCCCAAATAATTGGTTTCCAGAATCTAAAACCGACTTTTTCCGCAATCGGTTTAATGACGAACATCGTTTCTTGATCGCAGAAAAGATAGAAATGCGCATTCTTCTTGAGCACACGATAAACTTCGCGCAGTAGCTCTTCAAATCTTGCATTTGGGAATATCTCAAACCATTGATTGCTTGAGGACTTACTGACTTTAAGTCTTGTTGTCGTACCGATCTTTCGGTGTTTCTCTAGAGATTCATAAGGAGGATCTGTTATTAGCAAATCAACGCTCGCAGAATCGAGCATTGATAGCCAGTTTACTGCATCATCTTGGGATAAATTCATTCGATTCCTAAACAAGACTACTGCACGTTTTTCCATTCATATATGTATGAGATAGCTCACCTTTATTTAGGCGGCGACAATCGATACAGTAGCTCTGGTAGCCTTCGGGGTTCCTAGCCGTCACTCTAGCAGGAGTTTTGCCAAAGGACGATGGATAGGGATGAAAAACATGCTCTCCTCCATTTGCATCAGAACAATGGGGGCAGGACTTAAATTTTTGGCCCGTGTGGGGATCTCTCTTGTGTATCATTCCTACGTTCAAACGTTTGTTACAACAACTGCAAGTCACGCAAAGCACCTCTTTAAGTATCATAGACGCTTTATGATACGGGACGCTTATAAATCAAACAGTGAGGAAAGCAACAAAGTTCGTTTTAGCTGCATAGCAAGGTAACTTTCTAGTCCTTACAAATTAGCATCCGCTTGGTTTCCTCGATAGAGATAAGACCCCAGCCTAAATTCTCATTAATTACGATCAATTTTGTATCAGGCAAAACGCTCATTGCTTCATCTATAGCCAACTTTAATGAGTCGAAATCAAGGCTCATAGCTCTAAGATCCGTTCTCTCTTTTCCCACAACATCGTACCAATGCCCCTTGTACACAGCGTCTCCCTAATATTCCCCACCTAAAACAATTTCATAACTTGAACATTATTTAACATATTAAACATCTATGCATTCATTTTCATTATCTAGTGTGTTGGAGATCTCGGAAAGCCCATCTATAAGGCATTGATTTAAACATGTGTGTCCTACGTATTTAGGCACAACAACTCCCAATCCCAAAGCAATAAACTCTGGGTGTTCTGATACGATTTTTACGTACTGTTGTAGCCTATCTTCTGGTGTAGAAGGACGTTGAAGTTGCTTTTTTAACGTCTGTTGAAATTTGCTCACAGCCTCGGGATCTACATCATGAAGCTCCTCATAATCAGAGCAATAAAGCTCTTCATATAATACATCGGCCAGTTGCTTATGGCTCCAGCCTAACGCATCCAACATAGTTCGAATTTGCTTTTGTTTTTGGGTTGTCCCCATTTGTCCCTACCCTACTAGTTACTATGCAATGGTCTCAGCGGAGACAATCATTCATAAACGAAAAGGAAAATATTATGTCTAAAAACAAAGCACCAATGACCCCTGAAGCCGCTGCTCGTATTCAAGCGAATCAAGCAAAACAAAATGGCGGACAAGTCTCTAAAGATTCATTCGCGGCTCGCGCTCAACGCGCTGCTGCCAACAACCAAAAACAAGGTAAATAGGAGTAACCATCATGGCAAAACCAAGTTCTGCACCAAAAACTGCGCCGAAAGGTAATCCAAACTACCCAAGCACAACTGGCAAGCCTTCAGGCAAAGGTCGTGGCAACACACCTAAACGCTAAGCACATTAGATATAAATGAGGCAGTCTAGCTGCCTCATTTTTCTATTATGAACAACTTCTAGCATTCAGCTTGAAGTTACTCAAAAACAAGTTTTGATCAGATTTGTAATCGGAATACGGCACAGACTTTTCCGTTTGTGAAAGAGCGCATAAACACGTTTCTCGCTTACTCTCATACCAACTCACCGACACCATATTTTTTGACGAGTTTATGCAGGTATCAACGATGGCATACTCTACTTCTAATGGGTAACGCTCTTCATCAAAAGCACCATTCACCTTATAACCACCAACCACGCCCACGACCAATGCCGTACTGGCAGACACCAGTTTCCGTTTACTAAATTTAAAGCCTTTGAAGCTTTTTTCGCACTTCTCACACGAGATATGCTCTGCATATTCAATAACATTGTCAGTGTGACAATGGGGACACTCAACCTTCATTTTCTAGACAACCTGGTTATATTTTTTATTGTTTCATTTATATCACTGATTCATTATTAAACCACAATCACAAACATAGTTTCATAGCGATAAGTTCATTTTCTTCGATCCAATTCTGCTATAATCCACCCCAATATTTTCAGTCAGTTAGTAGTAGAACTCCATGTCAATCAGTTCAGTTATCAAGTCTATTCAAGACATCATGCGTAAAGATGCGGGTGTTGATGGTGACGCGCAGCGTCTAGGCCAAATGTCGTGGCTTTTATTCCTTAAAGTGTTTGATGCTCAAGAGGAAGAGCTAGAGTTCGAGTTAGATGATTACCGCGAACCCATCCCAGCGAAATACCTATGGCGTAACTGGGCGGCAGATAACCAAGGCATTACGGGTGATGAGCTGCTGGAATTCATCAATGATGACCTATTCCCTACGCTAAAAAACCTAACCGCACCGAAAGACACAAACCCACGCGGTTTCGTAGTGAAAGAAGCCTTTAGTGATGCTTTCAACTACATGAAAAATGGCACACTACTGCGCCAGGTGATTAACAAGCTCAACGAAATCGACTTTACTGACTCTAAAGAACGTCACCTGTTTGGTGATATCTATGAACAAATCCTACGCGACCTACAAAGCGCAGGTAATGCAGGTGAGTTCTATACCCCTCGTGCAGTGACTCGTTTTATCGTCAACAGACTGGATCCAAAGCTAGGTGAACAAATTATGGATCCCGCTTGCGGCACGGGCGGTTTCTTGGCTTGCTCATTCGATCACGTCAAAGAGAACTACGTGACCAGCGCAGCCGACCACCAAACACTGCAAAAGCAAATCCATGGTGTAGAGAAGAAACAACTGCCACATTTGCTGTGTATCACCAATATGATGCTCCACGGCATCGAAGTCCCTGTGCAGATTAAGCATGGAAACACGCTTAACAAACCGCTTTCAAGTTGGGATAGCAATATCAATGTGATTGCGACTAACCCACCGTTTGGTGGCACAGAAGAAGACGGGATTGAAAAGAACTTCCCTGCCGAAATGCAAACCCGCGAAACCGCCGATTTGTTCTTACAGCTTATTGTCGAAGTATTGGATAAAGATGGTCGCGCTGGTGTGGTATTGCCTGATGGCACCTTGTTCGGTGAAGGCGTAAAAACCAAAATCAAAAAGATGCTGACGGAAGAGTGTAACCTGCACACGATTGTTCGCTTACCTAATGGCGTGTTCAACCCATACACAGGTATTAAGACCAACATTCTGTTCTTTACCAAAGGCCAACCGACCAAAGAAGTGTGGTTCTATGAGCACCCTTACCCAGAAGGCGTGAAGAACTACAGCAAAACCAAACCAATGAAGTTTGAAGAGTTCCAGCAGGAGATCGATTGGTGGGGTAACGAGGCCGATGGATTCGCTAGCCGTATCGAGACCAAGCAAGCTTGGAAAGAATCGATTGAAGATATTATCGAGCGCAACTTTAACCTTGATATTAAAAACCCGTATCAGGACGAAGTCGTCAGCCATGATCCTGAAGAGTTACTGGCGAACTATCAGCAGCAACAACAAGACATTAAAGCACTGCGTGACCAACTGAAAGGCATTCTCGGTGATGCGCTTAGCTCTACCATTCAAGGTAAAAAGCAAGGTGGAGAGCAATAATGGCAGTCGAAAACCTAATCACCGAGCATATTGATATTTGGACTTCGGCAGTAAAGACCAAATCGACCTCTGGTCGAGGTAGCAGCAAAAAGCTAGAACTTTATGGTGTTAAAAAGCTGCGTGAGCTAATTCTGGAGTTGGCTGTTCGAGGCAAGCTTGTGCCTCAAGATCCTAATGATGAGCCTGCTACAGTGTTGCTTGAGCGTATTGCGCAAGAAAAGGCTCAATTGATAAAAGACAAGAAGATCAAAAAAACAAAGCCTCTATCAAGCGTTAAAGAGCAGGAAAAGACATTTGATATACCAAGAGGTTGGTCGTGGACTCGAATCGGCTTAATAACAACATTTGTTAATGGCTTTGCTTTCAAGAGTTCGAGCTTCCAAGACTCTGGAGTAGGTATAGTAAAAATTGGTGATATTTCATTTGCTGGTGAGCTTACACCCAACACAATGTCTCGAGTTGATACTAGTGTAATCAAGGATCTTGACCCATCACTTCGAGTTAATCGAGGCGACATGGTTATTGCAATGTCAGGGGCAACTACTGGTAAAGTAGGTTTCAACACAACAAATGAAGTATTCTACTTAAATCAGAGGGTTGGAAAGTTCATCCCGCATCAAATTGATTTGGATTATCTGTTTTTTCCATTAACTACAAAAATTGCAGAAAATCTAGAAAAATCACTGGGTAGTGCAATTCCAAATTTAAGTACAGGACAGATCAATGACATCGTAATTGCTCTGCCTCCACTTCAAGAGCAACACCGCATCGTTGCCAAAGTCGATGAGCTAATGACACTCTGCGACCAGCTTGAGCAACAAACCGAAGCCAGTATCGAAGCGCATCAAGTGCTGGTAACGACTCTGTTGAACACACTCACCAACTCCGCCGATGCTGACGAGTTAATGCAAAACTGGGCGCGAATCAGTGAGCATTTCGATACCTTATTCACCACCGAAGAGAGTATCGACCAGCTCAAGCAGGCTATCCTACAACTGGCGGTGATGGGTAAACTCGTATCCTTTGGCAACTCTCGAAAGACAATGCTTAAGGAGCTTCTTAGTTTTGGGCCAAGAAATGGTTTATCTCCAAAAGAAGCACCAAGTAGGACTGAACTCAAGGTTCTTAAACTTGGTGCGACATCGTATGGTTCTCTCGATCTAGAACAATCTAAGTATATTGATGTCGATATTAAGGACAAGCCTTACCTATGCCTCACTCGTGGAGATATACTAATTCAACGAGGAAACTCTGCGAACTTTGTAGGCTCTAATGTCTTAATACAAGAAGACTATCATAACTATATTTATCCCGATCTAATGATGAAGCTACGCGTTAATCAGCTAATTTCCCCAGAATTTCTTTCTCTAGTTCTATCAGCTAATGCATCCAGAGAGCACATGTGGAAACAAATGACGGGGACTTCTGGAACCATGCCTAAAATAAGCAAGAAGGTTGTAGAGGGTTTACCTGTTACCTTTCCAACAAACAAAAACATTCAAGTTGAGGTCGTCAGTCAAACGAATAAGCTTATTGCACTCTGTGATAAGCTGAGAACTCGTTTGACTGGCTGCTCCGAAACCAAGGCAACTCTATGTGACGTCATGACACAACAGGCTTACTAACGATGCGTTTAAAATCTATTTTTATCAGTGAATATAAAAACATTAAGAACCTAAACTTGGACTTTGAAAATCCTAGTTTTCTGGAATTATTTGTGGGGAAAAATGGCTCTGGAAAATCTAACTTTTTCGAAGCATTACTTGAGATATTTAGGCATGTTTATGAAAGTAAGATTAAGAACTCACGTGAACCATTTGCTCCAGGTTTTTCGTATCAGATCACATACTCTATTAACTCAGCAGAGGTAGTTTGGAGCTACGATGGCGCTGTCCTTTCCAGCAACTTAGATGAGGTGAATAGTACTTTCTTTCCAGACAATGTCCTCATCTATTACTCTGGTCAAAATTTCAACATCTCTGCTTTGTTAGACAAATATGAAAAGAATCATCGTAGAAACATTGATCAAGCAGAAATAGATGACAGCCGCGTTTTCATTGGTATGGGCTCGGAGTACAAACAACTGTTACTTTCTATCATCACCTTCCTACCCGAAGATAACCAAGCAAGGCAGCTTGTTTACGAAAAACTTGGTTTAAAAAACGAACAAGCATCTATCAAAATAAAATTAAAAAGGCCAAGAAAGACATATGCAAGAGACGTCTCAATTGAAGAGTTTGATCAACGAACGCATTTTTGGGGCCTTAAAGCACTACCAAGAGAGTTTGTTGATCGCCTCTTGAATTGCATTCGCGGTGAGTTTCAGCACAGAGACATCTACAATAATGCAGAGCAATGCTATGAACTTAACATTGATATCGAATTGTTTAGACAAGAATTCAAAGAATTAGATCCTGCAAGTTTGTTTGGCCTCTTTGACAATCTTAAAACCTTAGAAATGCTTTATGATATTCATGCGGAGTTAACACTTTTGGATTCAACTAAGGTAGGGCTGGACTTCTTCAGTGATGGACAATTTCAATCAGTATACATTTACTCTCTAACCGAACTCTTCAAATCAAGAAACTGTTTAACACTTCTAGATGAGCCAGATTCTTTTTTACATCCAGATTGGCAATTTAACTTTCTTACACAAATAGACAGTATTTCCAATTCAGCAGAAGCTACCAATCAAGTACTAATGGCTACCCATAGTGCTGCGACTTTGATGACCACAGCTACGCAAACTCTTAACAGCATCCAACGCTCTGAAAATGGAGACTCTCAGATTGTCAGTATACATAAGAGTGACGCCATCAAGTCTCTATCAGGCAATAAAATAACCCTTGCCGAAAATGAGACAGTAATGAGCATTTCTACTTATCTAAGAAACTCTGATCAACCCGTGCTCTTTACTGAAGGTATCTCTGACGAATACATATTGGATATAGCATGGAAAAAGCTATTTAATGAAGAGCCTCGCCCATTCTGTATCCACAACGCATTTGACCGTAATTTCCTAAGAAACTTAATGTCTAGAGATGAACTAAGACAAAATCATCCTGAACGTAAGTTTTTTGCCTTATTCGACTTTGATGAGGCATTCGATGATTGGAATGGTCTATCAAGCAGGAATAAGGGACTAGACATCGAAACAAACGCCTTCAAAGGTTTAGCTAGGCAGCTAAAAAGAAGCAACTCACCTGTTAACCAATATGTGATGCTCTTACCCGTTCCCGACATTGCTGCTATCAAGAAACAGGCTTTAAAAGCTGACAATACTCCATGGGGAAGAGGGTCAGATTCACATATAGCCATAGAGATCTTGTTCTATAAAGAAGAACTGTTGGGGACTTACTTTCAAAAAGAACCTACCTCTTGTGGGGGAGAACGAATCGTGTTCTCTGGTGACAAAGTTCATTTTGCTAAAGACTATGTGCCATCATTATCCCAAGAGGAGTTCGAAATATTCAGACCAATGTTTAATTTGGTTTCTCGCTTGATCAATGACGAAGAGGCTTCTACGAATGCAGCATAGAGAGTGGATAAGGGATTCTTTTGAGTTTATATAACATCGCTGATAAAAACCTCACTGCACTGACACCGACCACCTTTGCAGCCGAAGGGCTGCAAGAGCGGCACGATTTACAAGAAGCGCTGAAAGGCTGTATTGATGCCATCGCACCAGATTGTCTGGTGATATCAGAAGAGTTTTCAGACTGGGAAGACAGCCGTCGCCGTATCGACCTGTTAGCCATCGACAAGAATGCCAACTTAGTCGTTATCGAGCTTAAACGTGATGAAGTCGGTGCGCATATGGAGCTGCAAGCGCTACGCTATGCCGCAATGATCTCTACCATGACGTTCGACAAAGCGTGTGACTACTATGCCCAATACTTGAAGAAAGAAGGTCAAGAAATTGATGCCCGCGAAGCCATTCTAGAGTTTGTCGATCTTGATGAAAACAGCTTAGATGACTTTGGTAACGATGTTCGAATCGTTTTAGCCTCAGCAGACTTCGGTAAAGAACTCACAACTTCTGTCTTATGGCTGCGTGATAAAGGCATCGATATCAGTTGTGTGCGCCTCACGCCCTATCGCTACAAAGAAGATGTACTGATCAATGCCGAACAGATCATCCCTGTACCCGAGGTAGAAGAGTACCAGGTGAAGTTCCGCGAGAAGCGTGCTGAACAGCGCACAAGCGTTCAAAAAGGCGAAAAAGATTACTCGGAGTACCGCTATAACGGTCATACCTATAAAAAGCGTCACCTCGCACTAGCGTTAGTCACGGACTGGATCGAGAAGCATCAGCCACAAAGTTTAAATGAGGTACTCAACGCATTTAACGAGCCAGTAAGACGACGTATAGCCATCCTAGCGGATGATATCCCTCAAGGTAGAATTCGCCGCTTCCACAGCGATGAAGACATGTTGATTACGTTACCTAACGATGAAGTGATAGCCATCACCAACCAGTGGAGCCTAAGCAATATCACTCGATTGATTCACTTTGCAGAGCAAAGTGGCATGGTTATAGAAAAAGTTAGTAATATCTGATGGAGAGACCAATGGGCTTTACCAGACTCAAGGAAATCATTAGCAAAAACAAAATAGTAATCTCTATCGCTGCGCTATTAACTGCCACCTCTTATGTTTATGAAGCAAAAGATACGGGGATGCGGTTTGTGCAAGATATAAAACAGATTATTGGGTATGAGCAGCCGACCCTCGTAACGGTACAAGGTGACGGTGCTGTGGAAAAGCGCTTAAAATTAGCCAAGTTGGAAGCATCTAACTACAGTATTCCAAGTAGTTCCGCCGCTGTGATTAAGTTTCTTTCATTGCCATGGCTGAACAGTCCCCAGTCGCACATTGCTAAAACTGAGCACGACTATACATTTGCGATCGTGACAACCGTTTCTCCAATATCTTCGACATCAAGTGAACACGTTTTTGATGGGGGAGATTGCCGCCTAGGTGTCAGAGCATCGAATATCGAGAAAGATAAAATGATAGCCACTTTTGATATAGTAAGCCTATCTTGCACTGATAACGCTGGGTATGCTTATAGTATTGAGCCAGACTACCCTATAGGCTATATATCAGCTCTAAGTACCCCAGGTATCAACAAAGTTAAAATCGTGGACAATGATAGTTATTTAACAATAGATCCTGAGAAAAACTATTATGCGCAACTTTATCACCCTCTAGAAAAAATTGATAAACTGGGAGTTTCTTTCGTCGGCAGATTTTAAACTTCCACTAGTAGTGTCCGCGTCGATGTAAAAATATCCCACCTGATGCAAACTATCCGTTCATTACATGAAGGAAACAGACGGTAAGTAATTGGCTTTATAGCAGGCCACTCAATCTTCCTTTGACCTGAATAGCTCATACTGGTCTAAGTTGTGAATGTGTGCATGTACTATTTCGCGGTACGGTAGCGAGACCAAGTATGGGACAAATTCATCCAAGTCATCTACTTCTGATGAATCTAAGCTGAGGCTTGGATATTGTTGAAAGAGTTCGTCTATCTCAGCTTCAGTATACTTCCCCTCGTGAAGAAGCATATTTTTAAATTCAATGTTCTCCTTTACTCTTAACTCTTGTACAACATCTATGTATCGAGTCACTACTTCAAGTTTATTTTTATCTTTGCTCCTATAGCCGCTTACTAAAGGAATGACCAATAAATCGTTAATTGTTGCTCCTCCCGTTATCTCATACGGATAGCCGATGTAAACTTTACTATCGGACATGGTAAAAAGTATAGGAAGTGATAATTCACTAGCTTTATCTATTAGCCTTGAAAACTCTGGGCTTTCTACATCGGACAGGAACTCTTTTCTCAGCTCATCATCTTTTTGAATCTTAATTTTGCTCTTGAGTTCTGATAAGCGGTGATTTAATGAACTTGCCCACTTGAAAGCGATTAGTTTATTTTTAAAACTATTGTAACATCCGAAACTTGCGAGGAGGATATGTACCTTCGGTAAAGAGAAACCAAGGATTAAGGTGATCAAACTAATATTGAACAGCGCTACGTCTGCACTCTTAGGGGTAATAAGCAAAGCCTTTGATAAGGCCCAATAGCCTAAATCATGCTCAACTCCCATAATACGACCGCAATACTGGATGATAATATGGATAACAGAAGCGAATACAAATAAGAGCAAACCAAAGGCTGTTGACTCGAAAAAAGTATGATAACCAATAGTTCGTTTTAATTTGAAATGGTACTTAGATAGGCCATTAAGAAAGAAATATCCTGATATTCCGAGTATCAATAAAAACAATACAGTTGGCTTAATCATCCCTACTCTCTAATTAGAAATGCCACACCTAATGGTATGGCATTTAACTCAAGCCTCTAAAGGTACATTTTTGGATGCAGCGATCTGTGCCTTAACAACTTGATTGCGCTTGACAGAAGCTGTATCTAGACGAAGAACATCACCATCAACCAGCTCATACTTAATACCTTTAGTTGTCCTTTTACGCGCTTGAAACTCTTCATAACGTTCTTTAAGAACATCTTGTTTAGTCTTGGCCATAATTTCTCCAGTGCATCAAAATCAAAAGGCTAGCATGATACAAGTAAGTTAATAATTGTACATTTATCCGACAATGTCGACATTTTCTTGCAAACAGTGTTTCTCATTGTGTCAATTCGAGACATTGCTTCTTCTGTAGTAACCAGATCGAGGGAACCCAAGACTCTATACCCAAACACAAGTCCTATTAGGCTTCTTTATGAAGTGTATGTTTGAAAAGGGGCTGATTTGCATGTTGAGTTTCAAATACCTAGCAGCGAGAAGCAAGCGAACTTATGCATTTATTACAGATGATTACATTAAGCTACAAGCTTAACCGACTACTTAGCCGACTATAAACGCCCAAAACGACAAAGGCCTGACAACTTAATAAGCTGTCAGGCCTTATAGAATATGGCACGCCCTATTGGATTCGAACCAATGACCACATCCTTAGAAGGGACGTGCTCTATCCAGCTGAGCTAAGGGCGCGCTACAGGGACAGGATTATACGAGTTCAAACGGGTAAATCAACGGGTTTTCATAACATTCTGATCTGAATGCCTAAAAAAAGTCCATCAAAACGCTTAATGTTCAAAAACACCACAAAGCAAACGTTTGCGTATGGATGTTAATAAAAAATTCTGCGACAATGCGCCGCAGATAATTTGCCTTCTTAATTTATAAGGAAAGTCATGACTGCTCAAAATATAGACGGAACTCTCATTTCCCAAACTGTTCGATCCGAAGTGGCAGCACGTGTTAAAGCTCGTGTTGAAGCTGGGCTACGTGCCCCTGGTTTAGCAGTGGTTCTAGTTGGTGAAGATCCTGCTTCTCAGGTTTATGTCGGTAGCAAACGCCGCGCATGTGAAGAAGTTGGGTTTGTTTCTAAGTCTTTTGACCTTCCTGCGTCTAGCTCAGAAGAAGAGTTACTAGCGCTGATTGATGAATTAAACAACGATGATGAAATTGACGGCATTCTAGTGCAATTACCCCTTCCTGCGGGCATCGACACAACACATGTTTTAGAGCGCATTCACCCAGAGAAAGACGTGGATGGCTTCCACCCTTACAACGTTGGTCGTCTTGCGCAACGTATTCCAAAGCTTCGCTCTTGCACGCCAAAGGGCATCATTACCCTACTAGACCGTTACAACATAGAGCTTCGTGGCAAACATGCTGTTGTGGTTGGTGCATCAAACATTGTTGGTCGTCCAATGACACTTGAGCTGCTGCTTGCGGGCTGTACAACGACAACATGTCACCGTTTTACCAAAGACCTAGAGAGTCATGTGCGTCAAGCTGACGTTGTCGTAGTTGCGGTTGGTAAGCCAAACTTCATCCCTGGAGAGTGGATTAAGAAAGGTGCAGTGGTTATCGATGTCGGCATTAACCGTCTTGATTCAGGCAAGCTAGTTGGCGACGTGGAATACGATAAAGCACGTGAAAGTGCGAGCTTTATTACTCCTGTCCCTGGTGGTGTTGGCCCAATGACCGTCGCAAGTTTAATTGAGAACACTATGCTCGCTTGCGAACAGTTCCACACGGACAAATAACGTAAGACTTCCGATACGAAAAAGGCTCCGCAAGGAGCCTTTTTGCTAATTGTTGATATCTATTTCAATTACAGACTTAAAATCACGCCCGCAATAGAAGCGCTCATTAAATTCGCCATGACACCAGCGATAATCGCACGGAAACCATGCTTAGAAACAAATGCACGCTTTTCTGGTACCAATGAGCCCAACCCACCAATCAGCATCGCCATGCTTGAGATATTTGCAAAGCCACATAAAGCAAACGTTACGATAGCTTGAGAGTGCTCACTGAGTTGAGACTTCACTTCTGCAAGCTGGATGAAAGCGACGAACTCATTCACCACAATCTTGTTACCAATCAGCGAGCCTGCTGTGGTTGCTTCTTGCCATGGTATACCCAACAACCAAGCGACTGGCGCAAACACAAAACCTAGGATGAGCTCAAAACTTAATGGTGTCCCAACAAGGTCACCAATCCAACCTAGCATGCCATTTAACATTGCAATGACACTGATGAACGCCAATAGCGTACCACCTACCGATACAGCAATGCGTACACCCGCCATGGCACCATCGGCTAATGCTTCTACTACGTTGGTTGCACGTGGAATTTCAACTTGGCTAATGTCGATATCTGCTGCTTTATCCGTATCTTCTGGCATTAAAATTTTTGCCATCAGCAAGCCCGCAGGTGCCGACATAAATGCAGCAGCAATAAGATAGTTAAGGTCGACGCCCAGTGACGCGTAACCGACCAACGTTCCACCAGCAACAGAAGCCAAACCACCTGTCATCACCGCAAAGAACTGCGAGTCGGTCATGTGCTTTAGGTATGGCTTTACCATCAATGGCGCTTCAATGGTGCCAACAAAGATATTCGCCGTAGCAGACAAAGACTCTGCACGACCGATACCCAGCAGCTTTTGAATACCACCGCCGATAAAGTTAATGATTTTTGGCATCACACCAATGTGATAAAGACCTGAGATAAGAGAGGAGAAGAAAACGATGATACCCAGAACATTGATCGCAAAGGTGAAGCCCCCTGTCGCCAAATTACCGAATAAAAACGCAATGCCCTCTTGACCATAGTTGATCAAATTCGACACTACGCTGCTCACTGAATTCAGCGCATCTCGTCCTGCTGGTACATATAAAACCAACAACGCAAACAGTACCTGCAAAGCAAACGCAAACGACACTGTTCTCAGCTTTATATTTTTTCTATTTGTAGAAAGTAGCCATGCTACGAATAGTATGGCTACGATACCAATAATTGAGTTCATAAAATGAATCCGACAGAAGGGGGATATGGAAGGCACCGGATTGTATAGCGGACTCAAAATGCTGCAAGTTGAGGATGTTAACAGTGTGAAAAGTTTAAGCGCCCAATAATTGACCTTAATCATAAGGCATTGAATTATATAAATATAAACGTTTGCTTATTTTTATTATTTCCATATGGAAAAGATGTTTCTAGTTCTGGAAAAACTTTTGTGAAGTGAATCACCTTATGTGCCGTTCAATAACGTCATTGATCCTGTTACTTAGGAATAGATATGTAAGGCGCTAGACGTTGATCCCAATGACACGGGTTACCGATCTTCTGTTTGATGAAGTTAATCACTGCGGATATTTTTTTGGGCATATGTTGGCGGCTTGGATACACCGCATAAAACGGCATCGACTGGCTTGCTTTCCAGTCCGGTAACAACTGTATTAACTTACCCGTTCTAAACTCATCACCCAGTAAGTAAGTGGCAAGGTAGGCAATGCCCCAACCTGCAATAGCGGCATCCCGAACGGCTTCTGCCAGATCCACTGAATAGTTGCCCGAAACTTTTACGTTCAACTCCTGCTGATCTTTAGTAAATGCCCACCCCGTATAGTCACGCTCCCAGCTTCTGTATATAAGACAGTTGTGAGAAGACAAGTCATCCGGCTCTGTTGGCGTATCATGTTTCAATAAGTAATCTGGTGAGGCCGCTACAACAAACTGGCAATCGGTCAAACGCTGCGCAATGTAGCCTTCAGGTAAATGCTCGTTGTTGGTTACCCATAAATCGAGCCCTTCGGCTAACATATCGACCTTATAGTCAAACAGATGTACTTCCACTTGAAGTTGAGGATACAGTTCGCGTAACTCTTGAATCGCTGGGATAATGTGTAAGGTACCAAATGATTGCGACAATCCAAGACGTACCAAACCTGCCACTTCATCCCGCTGGGTCTCCATCTCTAATGTGGCGCTGCTCACCGCTTGTACCACTTGCTCACAGTGATGAAAAAAGGTTTTCCCTGCCTCAGTCGGCGTAAAGCTTCGCGTAGTGCGTTGAACAAGCTTGATACCAAGAGACGCTTCTAGCTGACTCAACTGCTTACTCACATGAGACACCGACACGCCTAAGCTCTTTGCAGCAGCAGTGAAACTTTTATGTTTAAGAAGAGCGGAGAAGATCACCATTTGTGCAGCACGTTCAGATAACACGCTTTACCTCGATTTGATTATAGGAAAAACAAAGGACTCCGAAGAGCCCTCATATTGAATACTGGATGCCAAGTGATTATTTTATAACAGCTCAGTATTTAATTCGGTCAGCCAAGTGACTCACGGCGAGTGCGAAGTAGTAAGAGCGGTTCCACTTCATCAGTACGTTGTAGTTATTGTAAACCAGATACGTACGACCATTTTCGTCGTCCGGCATGATCAACCAGGCTTTGATGTCTTCATCCAGTTTTGGCAACGGACTACCGTCATATTTTGTGATGCCAAGTTTGCTCCACTCCTGAAGGTATTTACCTTTTTCAGCCGTGCGCCCTTCTAAGCTACGATCAATGCCTTTAGGGACTTTCACTTGGCGACCCCAAGTGTATTTGTCATCCCAGCCGGACTTGCTCAAATAGTTAGCAGTTGATGCAAATACGTCGGCTTCAGATTGCCAAATGTCTTTTTTACCATCCCCGTTGCCGTCAGCGGCAAAACGAAGAAAAGAGCTTGGCATAAACTGACATTGCCCCATCGCACCAGCCCATGACCCCTTAAAGTTTTCTAGTTCAATATGGCCTTGATCGAGGATCTGCAATGCCGACATGGTCTCTTTACGGAAAAACTCTTCACGACGACCTTCAAATGCCATTGTCGACAACGCGTCAATCACTTTGAAGTTACCCGTAAATTTACCAAAGTTACTTTCTACACCCCACAGCGCCACGATAAAGCGAGGCTGCACACCGTACTCATCGCCTATACGCTTTAGCTCGGTGTAATGCTCTTTATAGAGTTGTCTTGCTTGCTTCACCTTCCATTCGGGCACCGCGCGAGGAATGTATTCATCCAACGTCAGTTTCTTCTCTGGTTGGTTTCGGTCCGCTTTTACTGCTCGAGGCTTGTACTCAACATTCGCAAAAGCAGCACTAATGACCTGCTCTGAGATACCTTTATCACGCGCTTCAGCACGCAGCTTATTCAAGTATTCATCGAAACCCTCGCTACTTGCAAAAGCCGAGGTACACACACCAACGCTAAGCATGGTAGCCAGTATTTTTTTCATATTGCCCTCCTTGAGCAAGGCAGAAATCCCAGATGAAAAACGATGACGTTATTCGCCTTTCTGCTGGGCTTTTTGTTCTTTGTACTTTTCTAGTAGGTTCTCCGGCGGAGGCGGAACCTGCAAAAAGAAGCCATCATTTTGCAATGAAGCCTTCACTTTTTCGATATCAACTTGTGCCAATTTACGGCCATCAAGTTTAATCGTCATAACAGCGATAGGCTTACCGAACATCTGCATTAAGGTGTCAGGAACCTGTGAAAAATCATCCTTTTTCGGAATATAGAGATAAGTACCTTCTTTTTTCGAGCTTTTATAAATAGAACAAAGCATGACACGCCTTTTATGCTGATTTAGCCGCGTTGAGTGCGGATTAGGTTGAAAACGTCAAATTCTCGCAAACTTAATAGCAAATTTGAGATTAATTCACCTATTTGCCCACGAGAGAACTTGCTGCGTCAAAGGATGAAATATAACATGACAGACCTAGTTTAAGGCAACGCTCTTTCAATAAAGGCAAGAAGTCCACGATGACCCATTCACCAGACCTTAAAGGTAGCAGTTTTACATTGTCAGTTTTACACCTTTCTGACAATGAGATCGCAAAGACTGTCGAATTTTTGCAAGAAAAAGTTTCTCAAGCACCTTCTTTTTTTGCATCCGCGCCTTTGGTAATCAATATAGCAAAAGTACAAGGCGACATTGATTTCCCTAAGCTTAAACAAGGCATCTCAGATGCTGGTTTTATTCCGGTCGGTGTAACGGGCTGTAAAGACAAGCGTGTACAAAATCTTGCTTCCGAAGCTGGCTTCGCCATTATGTCGGCAAGCAAATCACCAAGCCAGGCGCCAGCCAAAATGGCACCAACGAAAGTAGTTCGCACGCCTGTTCGATCAGGACAACAGATCTACGCGAAAGATGGTGATTTGGTGGTGTTAGCGCACGTAAGTGCTGGTGCTGAAGTCATCGCTGACGGCTCTATTCATATCCATGGCACACTTCGAGGCCGTGCGATTGCAGGCGCAAGTGGTCAGCAGGAAGCGCGTATTATTTGCCACGATTTACAAGCAGAACTGGTATCCATTGCGGGTGACTACTGGTTAAGCGATCAAATTGAAAGCGAGTACTGGCAAAAGAAAGTAATGATCAGTAAAGCCGATGAATCATTACATTTAGAAGTTCTCGCGATTTAATCTAAAAAGGAAAAAAAATGGCACGCATTATTGTAGTAACGTCTGGTAAAGGTGGCGTTGGTAAAACCACTTCAAGCGCAGCCATCGCCTCTGGTCTAGCTCTGAAGGGAAAAAAGACCGCGGTGATCGATTTTGATATCGGTTTGCGTAACCTCGACCTAATCATGGGCTGTGAGCGCCGTGTCGTGTATGACTTTGTAAACGTCATTAACGGCGAAGCGACATTAAACCAAGCGCTGATCAAAGATAAGCGCACGGACAACCTATTCATTCTTCCTGCTTCTCAAACTCGTGATAAAGACGCACTGACAAAAGATGGTGTTCAGCGCGTATTCGGCGAACTTGATGAAATGGGCTTTGATTTCATTATTTGTGATTCACCAGCAGGTATCGAACAAGGCGCATTGATGGCCTTGTACTACGCCGATGAAGCCATTGTCACAACGAATCCAGAAGTCTCTTCTGTGCGTGACTCTGACCGCATTCTCGGTATTTTAGATTCTAAGTCCCTGCGTGCAGAACAAGGGCTAGAGCCAGTAAAACAGCACCTGCTACTGACTCGCTACAACCCATCTCGCGTCACTCAAGGCGAAATGCTAAGCGTTGAAGACGTAGAGGAGATCTTACATATTCCACTACTGGGCGTGATTCCAGAAAGCCAAGCCGTGCTTAACGCGTCAAACAAAGGTGTGCCAGTCACTTTTGACGATAACACCGATGCGGGCATGGCTTATTCTGACACCGTTGATCGCTTATTAGGCAATCAGGTTGAATTTCGTTTCCTTACTGAGGAGAAGAAAGGACTCTTTAAACGACTCTTTGGAGGCTAGACATGTCATTATTAGAATTTTTCCGCCCACAGAAGAAAACTTCTGCGAATCTAGCTAAAGAGCGTTTGCAAATCATTGTTGCTGAGCGCCGCAGCCAAAATGATCCTGCGCCTTCTTACTTGCCTCAATTGAAAGAGGACATCTTGAAGGTGATCAGTAAGTACGTGGCAATTGATCCAAATATGGTTGACTTAACATTTGAGCACAAAGACGACGATATCTCAGTTCTTGAGCTCAATGTGAAGCTACCAGACGACGAGAAATAAACCACTTTTCCTCACGAGATTGAATGCTCAGATTAGAATGAAAAAGGTTGGCACCGAGGCCAACCTTTTAATCTTTTATTACTTTAATGCTTTGTTCATCTTGTCGCCGAGCAGATCCAAACGCCATCCCTGCATCAAGTCAGGCAACACTTCTGGATCGCGATCTTTTTTCCACACCCAACTGATCAGCTGATTAATCTGCTTTTTAGAAGCAAGGAACTCCGTCGCTAAGCCAGACTTCTGCGACGCCGATTTCACTATGTCTTTCATATTTTTGAAGACTTGTTTGTAACCTGGATAATCCATTAAGCGTTCAATTTTTGCTGGATACTCTTCAGAAGGTGTTTGCTTCGCTTGTTTAACAATAGCGGCAATCTTCGCGCCATGGCGGTTAATCGCTCGGATATCAATATCTTCCGCCTCCATCTTCTTAAAGTTAGTTAAGCCAAGACGAGCGACTGTTAACAGGTCACCTTCTTTGAAGATAAAGTTCAGCGCTAAATCTCGTTTGATTGCTTCACGGTAACGCCACATCGCTAGAGGCTTTAAAATGGCCAGCTCAGAAGGTTTTAACTGCCAAGCACCTTTAATATCAAGGTAGGCATTCTCTTCATTAGTGACGCGAATGCGTTTTGAAACCAACAAATCACTTTCTTGTTGTACGGCTTCCCACCAACCTGCTTGCGTCACCTTATCGAACAGCTTCTCGTATAACGGTAGCAAGTAATGCACGTCTGCAGCAGCATAGTCTAATTGCTTTTGCGTCAACGGTCGGGCCATCCAGTCAGTACGTGACTCACTTTTGTCTAGCTCAACACCTAAATATTCTTCCACCAGCGTTGCAAAGCCTGTTGATAGACCGTGGCCAAGAAAGGCCGCCATCAACTGTGTATCTACCATAGGGAATGGAGTGCAACCAAATGCGTTTTGGAAAACTTCTAAATCTTCACCACATGCGTGCAGCACTTTTAGCACAGAAGTATCTTTTAATAGCGCTACGAACGGCGTCATATCCGTTAATTCGGTCGGATCAATCAGCGAGAGGCGATTACCATCGAAAAGCTGAATCAGACCTAACTGCGGGTAGAAAGTGCGAATACGGACGAATTCGGTATCCATCATCACTACATCTGCCTCTCGGGCGTGAATGCAAACTTCTTCTAGGTCTTTGTTTTTGGTAATAATTTGATAATTCACATACTTCTCGCTATAAAAAATGCCAGCAAAACGCTGGCATTCTATCATTTTTTAAATCTCTCGACTCGACGAAATCGGCTTATGCGCTTTTCTTCGCGAGTTCAGCGTCGTTCTCTTCACGCAGAACACGACGCAAGATCTTACCGACATTGGTTTTAGGGAGGTCTTCACGGAACTCAACCAACTTAGGTACTTTGTAGCCAGTTAAGTGCTGACGACAATGCGTAATCACTTCATCTTTGGTCAAGCTCGGGTCGCGCTTCACGACGTAGATCTTCACTAATTCACCAGAGACTTCGTGCGGTTGACCAATAGCAGCCACTTCAAGGACTTTGCCGTGTAGCGCTACAACGTCTTCGATTTCGTTCGGGTAAACATTAAAGCCTGATACCAAGATCATGTCTTTCTTACGGTCAACGATGTGCAGGAAGCCTTCGTCATCGAACTTAACAATGTCGCCGGTTGATAGCCAGCCGTCTTCGTTGATCGTATCTTTCGTTGCTTCAGGTCGTTGCCAGTAGCCTTGCATAACCTGAGGGCCACGGACTTGAAGCTCACCAGTTTCAGTATTCGGAAGCGCATTGCCTTCTTCGTCCACAATGCGAACTTCCGTTGATGGCACAGGCAGACCAATCGATCCATTGTATTCAACAAGGTCATGCGGGTATGCCGCAACCAATGGAGAACACTCGGTTAGGCCGTAACCTTCTAGTAGGTAACAACCCGTGGTCTTTTGCCATCTTTCTGCTACTGAGCGCTGCACTGCCATGCCGCCGCCAACGGCTAAACGTAGGTTACTGAAATCCAACTCGTGGAAGTCTTCGTTGTTGATCAAAGCATTAAATAAGGTGTTCACGCCCGTAATCGCAGTAAACGGATGCTTTTGTAGCTCTTTCACGAACCCAGGAATATCTCTAGGATTGGTAATAAGTAGGTTACGGCCACCCATTTCGACAAACAGTAAACAGTTTACGGTAAGAGCAAATACGTGATACAGCGGTAGCGCTGTCACGACCAATTCACGGCCTGGAGATAAAACCGGCCCGTACGCGCCTTTCGCCTGTAAAACGTTCGCAATCATATTACGGTGTGTAAGAATCGCGCCTTTCGCGACGCCTGTCGTACCGCCCGTGTATTGCAGGAATGCGATGTCATCCCCAGACATAAACGGTTTAACGTATTGTAGACGACGACCTTTACGTAGAGCCTGACGCATTGAGATTGCACCAGGTAAATCGTACTTAGGCACCATGCCCTTAACGTACTTCACGACAAAATCGACAATCGTACCTTTCGCTCGTGGCAGCATTTGACCAAGGCTGGTTAACACCACGTGTTTAACTGGTGTTTTATCGACGATTTGTTCTAGCGTGTTCGCAAAGTTAGACACAATCACAATCGTCGTCGCACCTGAGTCATTCAATTGGTGTTCAAGTTCACGAGGAGTGTAAAGTGGGTTAACGTTTACGGCGATACAACCTGCACGCAAAATACCAAACAACGCCACTGGGTATTGCAGTAGGTTTGGCATCATCAGAGCAACACGGTCACCCTTTTGCAGTTTTAACTCGTTTTGCAAATACGCTGCGAATGCGCGACTACGCTCTTCCAATTTACGGAAGGTCATAACCGAGCCCATGTTCATGAATGCTGGTTGGTCTGCATATTTTTGTACAGACTGCTCAAACATTTCTACCAAAGACTCATATTGCTCTGGATTAATGGTTTCAGGTACGTCACTTGGATAACGTGAAAGCCATGGTTTATCCACGATGTTACTCCTCGTTTATAACTGGCTAAAAAATAGCGTCCTTTTTATTTTGAAAGCTATTACAGCACAGCGAACGTGCTTGAGCACGCAACTCTCAAACACTTGTTTAAATTTTGTTAACTACACCAAGAATTCGCGTTGCGACCTCGAGTATTTGCTCTAAATGACAGTGATGACCACCCTTGACAGAAACCACTTGCGGCGGGTTCTCTCCCCAATCAGCTTGGTTAGATGGTAAATTCTGAAATCCTTGATCGCCTAATACGATCAAATGAGGACAACGTATTTGGCTGGTAATCGAGTTAGCGTGCGCTTGCGCCATTCGGTAAAGCGACGCACATTTTAACTTGGCATCATGCCGCCAATACCATTTATCTCCTCGCTGCTCCGTTCCTCGCTCGACTATCGGCAGAAGCTGCTCAGCGGTTAATTGGTTGGCTTGCACGCGTAATTTTAACGCCAGATCGAAGGAGGCAATGGCTCGCTCTGGCTTGTTTTGCTGTCTTATTCGACTTAAAACGCCATCGCGAAGACGAGGCAAACTGTTAGTAGGATCTTCAGTAAGAGGTCCTGCTCCCTCAATTTGCACAAGAGCTTCGACCTGCTCTGGAAACGCAGCACTATAGCAACTTGCGATTAAAGCACCAAGTGAATGCCCTACTAATATCAGTCTGTTTGGCGATAATTCGTCCAACAACTGATATAAATCGGCAATATAGTCGTGAAAGGGGTAATAGTTATCGTGAGATTTATGACTCGATAAACCGTGACCAAAATGATCGATGGCGAGGAGGTGTAAGTGAGGATTAAGTTGGTTCAACTGCTCCATGAGCGCTTTAAAGCAGCCCGCATTATCTAACCACCCATGAAGAAAAACGACTGACAAGTCAGCCGTTTTCTCGTTCCCTATCTCAAGGGCTGCCATTTTGCCGGCAGGAAGCTCGAATTGACGCTCATGCATCGCAGATTATTTGACCTGTTTTATCACTTTACCGTCTTGTGGGAAATCATTACGCCACATGCGGCAGTTAATCGAGTAACATGGGTAAAAGTAGGTTGGCGAGTCATACATGCGTACACGTTCTTCAATTTTCCACAAACGGTAGCCTTGCCCCTTAATGATCGGGAATACGTATTCGTGCTCACCAATCTTTCCTTCTTCTTCTCCGGCGCCTTTACCTACAACCGTCAACAAGCGGCCTTCACTAAAGGCGACGGGCTCTAAATAGCCATCAAAATAGGCGACAAAACGTCCCGTTGGCTCTTCATCAATATCCGGTTTACCAGATTTACTGATTGGTAGGTTTACGATTTCTAGACGGGTTTTATCTTTGAAGTTATCCACTTTAGCGATGATTCCACCAAGACGAACATCTTCACTCACTTGCCCCTGAGACTCAGCGAAAGCTTTATAATCAGTAACGACTTGTTCTGTGCTGGCATTTAACTCCTCTGGCAACGAGCTACACGCAGACAAACCAACCGTAGCAAATAATGCGAGAAAAAACCGTCCAAAAACCTTCATAAACCACCTTTCAATATTAGTAACCCCAAGCTGGGGAGATCTCACACGTAAATATCGACACCAAGTAATTGAGCCAGTTCCTCTTTTTTAGTTCGATTCATGACATCCATGTACTGCTCCATTGCTTTACGTGCGCTCCCTTCAGGAAGGTCATATTGCACTTGAGCTCGGTGAATTTGGGACTCATCCACGTGTTTTATGGAGTGCGCCACAGCGTTAGCAACCTTTGAAGGCTGACCTACAGGCTGCTTTGTTTGTGATTTATCTACCTGCTTCTTTTTGCTAACTTTATTAGTGCGATTTGCACCGGGAATCAAAGAAGGAGGCAAGCCATTAATCGACGCCATAGCACTCCATAAAAATACAGGGCAAACGCCCTGCTTTTTGTCAGGTTAATGAAAAACGGACTATTCGCGACCAGGAAGTTTTTTCCATGTCACATTATCGCGTAGATAAACTGGGCTAGAATCTTCTACCGGCACAGTATTACCCTTTTTAAATTCTTGTTCAGCAAGAATCACGATGTCTTGTGAATCAGGGTACAGAACGTCACCATGCGTCAAATTAAACGGTAGGTCTGCTAATACTTCTTGGTAGACATCCCAACCAGTACCTGCTGTCGTCCACGTTTTGTCGTCTGCTTGTGCTTCTTCAATTAGACGTGCTGGTGGAATTACGCACTCTGCATCCCTCCCTGCCCACTCACCGTTTGCTTGGCGAGTGTAACGTGCCCAGTAAACTTCCCCCATACGTGCGTCAATAGCCACAGCGACATCGGTCACACCATGTAAGCGATAGCTACCTTGAGCCATTGCAGACAGGGTTGAAACGCCGATCATAGGCAAGTCAGCGCCGAACGCCAAACCTTGTGCGATACCAATACCGATACGAACGCCAGTAAAGCTACCTGGACCACGTCCAAACGCTAACGCATCTAGCTCTTGTAGAGTCAGGCCAGCTTCTTTTAGTACTTCATCAACCATTGGCAGTACTTTTTTGGTGTGATCGCGTGGTGCAACCGCGCTACGTGAAATCACTTGATCATTAGCCAACAACGCAACTGAACAGTTTTCAGTCGCTGTATCGATAGCAAGAATTTTTGCGCTCATTTAACTCTCTACAACTCTCATTTATTGGGTTATGCCTCAGCACTTGCGTCTGTGACAGATTGTTCTGCTTTCAGGAATGCTTTGATTCCATCTAAGTCTCGCGTTCTTGGGATAGGTGGTAGGCTTCCGAGGAAAATACCACCGTAGTCTCGCGTGACAAGGCGATTATCACAAATGATCAACGCACCGTGATCCTTCTGATCTCGAATTAATCGTCCCACTCCCTGCTTTAACGTAATCACTGCATCCGGGATTTGTACTTCAGCAAATGGTTCACCGCCACGCAATCGACAATCCTCGATACGGGCTTTGAGTAATGGATCGTCAGGGGCGGTAAACGGTAATTTGTCGATAATAACACAGCTCAGCGCATCACCTCTAACATCAATCCCTTCCCAGAATGCACCTGTCGCCACGAGTAAAGCGTTACCCAGTTCCATAAACTCCGCCAAGGTTTTCTGCTTACTCATCTCCCCTTGCATTAACACAGGCAGCTCAAGTACTTCTCGGAACTTCTCACCGAGCTCACGCATCATGCTGTGCGAGGTACATAAAAAGAAGCAGCGACCATCATTTTCTTCAATCACCGGAGCAAGCATTCGGACTAACTTATCCGCTAAGCCGTTACTGTTTGGCTCTGGCAGATACCTTGGCACACAAAGGCGCGCTTGTTTTTGATAATCAAAGGGGGACGGCAGAGAAAATTGCTTTGTAGGCTTGAGGCCAAGGCGCTCAGTAAAGTGCTTGAAGTCGCCCGATACCGCTAGAGTTGCTGACGTGAAAATCCACGCGCCTTGTTTAATCTCTATTTGCTCATGGAACTTGTCCGCGACAGAAAGAGGCGTAATGTGCAGAGCGAAATGACGAGGCGAGGTATCATACCAGTATGAGTAACCAGTAATATCGACATCACATACCCGGTCGATGCGGCCTTTGATCAAATTGGCTCGTTCAAAGGCGGTATCCAGTAATTGACTGCGCCCTAAGGCTATTTTGAGAACATCAATCGCCAGTTCGAGGCTATCAGTTAAGCGCAACAATTCTCGCTTAATAGAGCCTGATTGCAACGCCTCACGCCAGTTGCCACGAAAGCCTGGCTCACCCAGTACAATCCGCATGTCCATTGCGCTTTGCATGAGTTTGTCACCCACTTTTTGCAATTGGCGCATGTCTTTTGCTTCGGTGCGATAGGCTATTTCAATGTCTTTGGCAAGATCGTGAATTTGGCGGCTTGAAACTGACTGGCCGAAATATTCGCTCGCAATATCTGGCAACTGATGAGCTTCATCAAAAATAAACACATCGGCTTCTGGAATCAGTTCGCCAAATCCTGTTTCTTTGATCGCTAAATCAGCAAGAAACAAGTGATGGTTCACCACAACAATGTCGGAATCCATGGCTCGCTTACGCGCTTTCAATACAAAGCAATCGGTGTAGCTCGGACACTCTTTACCTAAACAGTTATCATTGGTTGAAGTGATGGTCGGAATGATCATGCTGTCTTCTGGCAGATCATCACAATCACCAAGGTCACCTGTTTTGGTTTCTGATGACCAAGCACGCACTTTAACCAGTTGAGTTAATAACGTCGGGTCAGATTCATTAGTGTGGCTTTCGACCATTTGGCGGCTCAAACGATCCAAACACAGATAGTTAGAACGCCCTTTTAATAACGCCACTTGACCATAAAAACCAAGCGCATTGACCATGAGCGGTAAGTCACGATGGTACAACTGCTCTTGCAAGTTTTTCGAGCCTGTACTGATGATCACTTTTTTACCGCTCAACAGCGCTGGGACTAGGTAGGCGAAGGTCTTACCGGTTCCGGTTCCAGCCTCTACCACCAACTGGGTTTGATCTTTGATCGCACTGCTGACGGCTTCCGCCATATCGATTTGTGGCTGACGAGCTTGAAAGCCCGGAATGGCCTTACCTAACGCGCCATCAGAGGAAAAAGTTTTTGCGATCATGCTTGGTATTGAGTTTGAAAAATTATCGAGAGTATATCAGAGGAATAGGAGTGACATCAGCCCACAATCTGGCCAGCTTGCGGCGACGCACGGATATTTTGTTGAAACCAACGTAAGAATAGATTATTTATGGTGAAACATGGCAGTACAGTTACACCCGCCTGGGAATAATAACAAATTCGTACGCTAAAATATTAATGCATGGAAGTACCTGATTTATGGAAAAGAAAACACTGTTGACCCACTGTTCTGACGCCCCGGGTCTCATCTCGAAAATCACTAATATCTGTTACAAGCACCAACTCAACATCGTTCACAATAACGAATTTGTTGATAATACCAGTGGCCACTTTTTCATGAGAACGGAGCTGGAGGGATACTTCAACGATCAAACGTTTCTTGCCGATTTGGACCAAGCACTCCCGCAAGGCGCTAAGCGTAAATTGGTTGGCTCTCGCCGTAAGCGCATCGTCATTCTCGTCACAAAAGAAGCGCATTGTTTAGGCGATATTCTGATGAAAACCTACGATGGAAGCCTAGACGTTGAGATCGCTGCTGTGGTGGGGAATTACGACAAACTGCAAACTCTCACTGAGCGCTTCGACATTCCTTACCACCACGTGACCCATGAAAACCTTAGCCGTGAAGAACACGAGCAGAAGATACTAGAAGTGATCGACCAATACGATGCTGACTTTTTGGTGTTAGCTAAATACATGCGCGTATTGACGCCGACGTTTGTTGAGAAATACCACCACAAAATCATTAATATTCATCACAGCTTCTTACCTGCTTTTATTGGCGCGAAGCCATATCAACAAGCTTACGATCGCGGTGTGAAAATCATCGGTGCAACGGCACACTTCGTGACCAATGATTTAGATGAAGGGCCAATCATCAAGCAAGACGTAATTCCTGTCGACCATACATTCAATGCCCAAGATATGGCACAAGCGGGACGCGATGTAGAAAAGAATGTGTTGAGCAAAGCGTTGAATAAAGTCATTAACGACCACGTCTTTGTTTATGGAAATAAAACAGTGATCCTGTAATCCCTCCGCACTAGTTACAACGAGAATGAAACCCGTCCAACTTGGCGGGTTTCATCTTTTCAGGGATATCCCCCCGACTCTAACCATCAAAATTAAACCGATATATTATAATTTTTCATTTCACTACAACTATTTACTGAGAGAATGATTCCGTTTATCATTTGGTCCCCTTATAATAAACCACGTTAATATTACGGAATTAAAATGAAAAAAACGTTAGTGGCTTTTCTGATTGGGCTGACTTTGCCAGCAACCACAATCGCAGATACTCTTAAGCCTGTTCAGAATGATGTATCCACTCGCATTATTGGCGGCGAGCCAGCTAATACTTCCGACTGGAAGTTTATTGCTTCACTGGTCCGTAAAGGACAGCCAACATCTATTGGTCACTTCTGTGGCGGTAGTTTCCTTGGTGGAAAATACGTATTAACTGCTGCGCACTGTGTGGAAGGTCTTAATGCGGACGATATTGATATCGCTCTTGGTCTTTATGACCAAAACAACGAGTCTCACGCGCAGCGCATCGCGGTTAACAATATCTACTCGCATACTGCATATAACAGTAATACAACGAACAATGACATCGCTCTTATCGAATTAGAACGTAATGTCGATAGCGCGACTATCGATTTGGCAACGCCAGAGCTTTTGGATAGTGTACGCGTAGGAGATAAGTTGCACGTAGCTGGATGGGGAAATACGTCCACGACAGACCGAGTATACCCAACCGTTTTACAACAAGTTGATTTGGAGTACGTAGATCGAGCTACCTGCCAAAACCTACCAGGAAACTACTCTAATGTATCAGATGACGGCATTTGCGCCGGATACTATTGGGGAGGTAAAGATAGCTGCCAAGGAGATAGCGGCGGTCCGCTCATCGTTGATGATAACGGCATCAACAAATTACTAGGCGTAGTCAGTTGGGGGGATGGATGTGCTCAACCAAATGCTTATGGTGTTTATGCAAACGTCGCTCATTTTCAGCATAACGGCTGGATAGATAGTCATCGTAATGCTATCAGCTACACTCAGTATCGAGATCTTCATTTCGTTGAGCGAAAAGCGCAGCAAGAGACCTTTACTATTCGTAATGACGAGGTGAATACGCCAATCAACATCACGGGCGTTACCCTAACAAGCGGAATCAGCCTCGCCAAAAATACCTGTACTGCGACACTGGCACCATCTCAGAGCTGTCAAATTACGGTAGGCTACTACCCAAGCTACTCGCACTCAGTTGAAACGATTGAAGTCTCTACTGATCATCCGAAACTATCTAAACTTTCGACTACCTTAATATATAGTGGTATTGATAAAGCAAGCAGCTCATTGAGCAGTGCCGTTACGCTAGCTGGCGCAAACGTGTACACCAATGAACACGCTTGGACCGCTGAAAATGGTGAACTTCAGTCAGCAGAAATGGGAATGTCTACTGGTGCATCCATCTTGCATTTAACCGATCTTCCAAAAGGCAAACTATCAATGGACTTTAAAGTCTTGTCAGATGGTTTCGATGTTTTTGTCGTTTACGTCAATGGCCAAGAGTATGACTACACTCGCCAGCTTCTTGAGTACAATGAACTTTCTATCGATCTTTACCGGAAGTCAAACACGGTTACTTTTGCTTATCTGAAAAACTACGAGTTTAGCGGTGGTTACAACGCGCAAGCGTATATTCGCAATATCAAGATGTCAGTTAGTTCAGATAACACTAGCGAGAGCAGCGTAACAAAAACATCGAGTTCAGGCGGCAGCTTCTCGATTAGCCTATTGATGTTGCTAGCTGCAGGTCCTTTCCTGCGTCGCAAAAAAGGATAACAAGATGCAATATATACTCAAAACAATGCTGCTTGGTTTGAGCTCAATCAGCTTAGTCGCTTGCTCGGCAAATACAGAAATGCAGCAAGGTCAAGAGTCTGAACACCAAGTCGTCATGGTTGAAGCGTACCGAACTAGCGATAGTCAAATTTCATTTATCGCCGAGTCTAATGGCTGCAGTAAGAACGATGACTTTAGCTTAAAAATAGAGCAAAACTCTTCAACGGAAGCCCTGCTCACAATCGTCAGGAACAAAGTGGATCATTGTAAACGAATGCCGTTTCCAAAGACTTTCACACTAACTCTAGACGAAGAGTTGAAAGGCAAAAAGCTTTCCATTACCAACCCAAAAAGCAAGTCACCGGCTAAATAGTGATTCGCTTACGAAAGGGAGCCTCGGCTCCCTTTTTGCCTCTCGCAACTCAGAAATTTCACTCTAGCGTTTTACGCCTGCTCAGACTCCACAATACGCTTAAGTGAATGCGGGTGCAGCTTGATACAAATGCCTTGGTACTTAAACGCCACGGTTGGGTTGTTCAAGCGTTCGCCTTCCCCTTTCGGGCTCGACAATTTGATCTTCACACCCAGCTCTTTTAACTCATCAAAACGCGCGCCAAACGCTGGGTAAGTGTGTTTCAAATCAGCAAGAAACTCATCTGCGGTTTCGGCATGAGACGGAATCACAAACTCCACATGTTCCCAGCTTTCATTTGGGTAGATTTTGCCTTCCGCAGGGTATGGCAGCTCCAGACACTCAATCTTCCAGCCACGGCTTTCCAACGCTTTGTCGAATTCGATAACGATGATTGGGCGACCGTTTATTTTCGCTTGTGAAATCACCTTACCGTATTGACTCCATGCTTCATGCGCGGCTTTCGCTGTTTCAGTATCATTAATACGCAGCGCAATATGGTCAGCCTGAGCAAAGCTCAGATCCAGTTTTAACAGGGTTGCAAGCTCTTCAATCTTCGCCATAAATGCGTCCAGATCTTGGATCATCAATTCAGGCGTTAGGCGCTTTTCAACTAGTTGAGTCGTCATTATGGCTCTCTTATGGGGCGATTTATCTCATTACTTTGAGCGCAATAGTAAACGCAAACTAAGCCACATTTCCATTCAATCGAAAAAGTAAAAATTTCGCCTATTCATCTCTGTATGAAAAGCAATAAAGTTGTTATGATTAGCCCCATTTTTGTGAACTCTAACAGAGCTCGGCGTACATTCTGCCGAGTTCTTTGTCCTTGAATTGAAGGAAACGCGTGTGAATATCCAAGCACTTATTAATGACAAAGTATCTCAGGCTCTAGAAGCCGCTGGCGCACCTGCAGGTAGTCCTGCAGCCGTTCGCCAATCAGCAAAGCCACAATTTGGTGATTACCAAGCAAACGGCGTAATGGGCGTTGCTAAAAAACTGGGTACTAACCCTCGAGAATTTGCACAGAAAGTACTGGATGTTCTAGACCTAGATGGTATTGCGAGCAAAACAGAAATCGCTGGCCCTGGTTTCATCAACATTTTCCTAAGCGAAGAGTTCCTTGCGAAACAAGCCGACGCGGCGCTAGCAGACGAACGTCTTGGCGTAGCTAAAGAAGAAGCGCAAACCATCGTTGCCGACTACTCTGCACCAAACGTAGCAAAAGAAATGCACGTGGGTCACCTGCGTTCAACCATCATCGGTGATGCAGTGGTACGTACGCTTGAGTTCTTAGGTCACAAAGTGATCCGCGCGAACCACATCGGTGACTGGGGTACTCAGTTCGGTATGCTTATCGCAAACCTTGAGCGTGTACAACAAGAGTCTGGCGAAGTTTCTATGGAACTTGCGGACCTTGAAGGCTTCTACCGCGAATCGAAAAAGCTGTACGATGAAGATGAAGAGTTCGCAGTAAAGGCGCGAAACTACGTGGTAAAACTGCAAAGCGGTGACGAGTACTGTGCAGAAATGTGGAAAAAACTCGTTGATGTAACCATGATCCAAAACCAGCGCAACTACGACCGTCTAAACGTGTCACTGACTCGTGACGACGTAATGGGCGAAAGCATGTACAACGACATGCTTCCTAAGATCGTTGCAGACCTAAAAGAACAAGGTCTTGCCGTTGAAGATGATGGCGCGCAAGTTGTATTCCTAGATGAATACAAGAACAAAGATGGCGAACCAATGGGCGTTATCGTTCAAAAACGCGATGGCGGTTTCCTATACACAACAACAGACATCGCATGTGCAAAATATCGTTATGAAGAGCTAAGCGCAGACCGTGTGCTTTACTTCATCGACTCACGTCAGCACCAACACCTAATGCAAGCTTGGACGATTGTTCGTAAAGCGGGCTACGTGCCTGAGTCTGTATCTCTTGAGCACCACGCGTTCGGCATGATGCTGGGTAAAGACGGAAAGCCATTCAAGACTCGTGCGGGTGGTACCGTTCGTTTGGCAGATCTTCTGGATGAAGCAGAAGTTCGCGCAGCACAGCTGATCGAATCTAAAAACCCTGAACTAGATGCAGACGAAAAAGAGAAGATCTCTAAAACAGTTGCAATGGCAGCGGTTAAATACTCTGACTTATCTAAACACCGTACGACTGACTACGTGTTCGATTGGGACAACATGTTAGCGTTTGAAGGCAACACAGCACCATACATGCAATATGCATACACTCGTGTAGCTTCAATTTTCGCTAAAGCTGGTGTTGCTATGGATGCTCTCCAAGGTGACATCAAAATCACTGATGAGAAAGAGAAAGCACTTATTGCTAAACTTATGCAGTTCGAAGAAGCGGTGCAATCTGTTGCTCGCGAAGGCCAACCACACATCATGTGTAGCTACCTATTCGAACTAGCAGGTCAGTTCTCTAGCTTCTACGAAGCGTGCCCTATCCTAGTTGCTGAAGACGAAGCAGTGAAACAAAGCCGTCTGAAACTAGCTGCGCTAACAGCGAAGACCATCAAGCAAGGTCTGTCTCTACTGGGTATCGATACTCTAGAGCGTATGTAATCCGCTTTTACGTAGTTAGCTTAAGTAGCACAAGCTAAATGATGACAAAGGTTGACGTGAAAGCGCCAACCTTTTGTTTTATCTATCGTATACTAATTCAAACTAAAAATTAATCGGACAGCAATAATGAGTTTTGAACTTCATCCTCAATTGGCAAAAGACACTTCGGTGATTGGTCACTTCCCACTTTGCGTCGCGCTTCTTCATAAAGATAATGCTGTGCCATGGGTTATCTTGGTGCCTAAACGCGAAAATTTGAAAGAGCTACACCACTTGCCAATGCAAGAGCAACAACAGTTTTTGCTCGAATCTCAAGCGGTAAGCCAAGCACTCGAAGCGACATTCCGCCCAGACAAGTTAAACCTTGGCGCCCTAGGTAACATGGTGCCACAGCTGCACATTCACCATATTGCGCGCTTTAAAGACGATATGGCATGGCCAGGACCAGTTTGGGGGAATACAAAAGGAGAGTTTCGTACTGACGAAGAACAAGAAGAGATTCTTAACCGAATTCGTAATGTGTTGTCGTTAAGCTCTATCTTCCGTAAAGCGTAACCGTTATATAACTTTTAATTCAGGTAGAAAGTAAAAAGCCGCATCATTGCTGATGCGGCTATGTTGTTTGTGCGCGATGGTTCATTGCTCCTACTACATGGTTACGGTAAGTGACAAACCATCGTGCTTTGTGACTGCATAGCGTATTCGCGTTATATGATGAGCTTTATTTGTATCTACCAAGCGAGAAATGCGACCTTTGTTAATCCATACACTTAACATGGCGTCTGCACCGTCTTCACTCATTCCGAACTGTTTTGCTAGCTCAGATTGGGAAACCGTTCCTTTTTCGGCAATATATTGATAAAGCTCTTTTAAAATCATACGACTTGCGCCTCAAACTCGCCTTGATGTTTCTTGCCTACGCGCTTGAAAACGCGGTACGTGCCAAAGAAAATCGCAATAATTATGGCAATCCAAACGCCGCTGGTGATAGGGCTATCAGCGAAATGCATAAGCTGATGATAGAAAGTCGCACTCAAGTACGCGAGCCCCATTGTCCATACCGCTATAAAGCGCGCAAAGTTATTGCCGAATTCTCGAACATAGGCACCCATCGCAGCCACACAAGGAGTGTAAAGTAAGATAAAAACTAGGTACGCAAAAGCAGCATGACCAGAAACAAATTTCTCTTTTATGTTACCAAAGATCGATTCATCAATTTCTTGCTCCTCTGCGACTGCATGAGAATCTGCTAAATCACCGACGTCAATCCCCAGAGGATCAGAATAGCTCAGCCCTGCTAGGTTTTCAGGAATGCTCATCACCGCTTCTTCTAGGCTACCCATAAGATCAAATTCTGCATCCTCTCCATCGGTTGGCGTAGTATATAAGCTGTTCAATGTGCCCACGACTGCCTCTTTCGCGAAGATACCAGTAATAATACCAACCGTTGCTGGCCAGTTATCCTCTTGAATACCAATTGGTGCAAACACTGGCGTCACAACCTGAGCGGCTTTTGATAGAACCGATTTATCACTGTCTTCATTACCGAATGTACCGTCAGTTCCTAGCGAGTTGAGGAAGCTCAAGATAGCAACAACCACTACGATGGTTTTACCTGCACCCAATACAAACCGCTTAAGTTTTTGCCAAGTTTTGATCACGACGTTCTGCAATGTCGGAAGCTCATAGTCAGGCATTTCCATCACCAAGCTATCACTGCTGCCAGGATACAGCGTGTGCTTGAGGAACAAACCGGTAAACACCGCGGCGACAATACCAAGTAGGTAAAGTGCAAACACAATGTTTTGACCAGAGCCTGGGAAGAAAGCGGCAGCAAATAAAGCGTACACAGGTAAGCGAGCACCACATGACATAAACGGTGCCATCGACGCAGCCAACTTGCGCTCACGCTCTTGGTCTAGCGTGCGCGTTGCCATGATTGACGGAACGTTACAGCCAAAACCAAGAACCAAAGGGACAAACGCTTTACCCGGCAAGCCGATTTTCTGCATCACTTTATCAAGCACAAACGCGGCGCGTGCCATGTAACCCGAGCTCTCAAGCACAGCAAGGAATAAGTACAAACACGCTATGACCGGGATAAAGGTCGCAACTGTTTGAATACCGCCGCCTAAACCATCAGCAATCACCGTAACTAGCCATACGGGGAGGTGACCATCTAATAAGTGGTGTCCACCATCAACCAGCAATGCGCCTACACCAATGTCAAAAAAGTCGATAAATGCACTACCGATGTTAATCGAGAACATAAACATCAAGTACATAACAACAAAGAAGAATGGGATGCCAATCCACTTGTTCAAAATAAACTGGTCGAGTTTTTCAGTCACACTACGGCTTAATTTACCTTCGCTTCGGCGAACTTTTTTACACTGTTCATGCAGGTATGTGTACTTGGTATCCGCGACATGCAAATCGATATCCAAGTCTAAAGTCGCAGTGACTTCCAATACTTTGCTTCTATCAATATCGGAAAGGCTATTGAGAACCATCGTGTCTTTTTCAAGCGCACGAATCGCTAATGCACGATGGGCGACGGTTTGATCGTTAAAAAGTGTGGAAACAGTTTGAATCGCCGACTCCATCTTTTCACCGTAATGCAAAGATAGCTCTTTAAGCGCGACCCCTTGAACGATGGACTTATGAAGTTTTTCTTTAAACTCTGCAACTTGAGTTTTATTGGTTGCAGATAAACTTACTACAGGACAACCTAATGTTTTCTCAAGCTCTGAAACGTTAATCATTTGACGTTCACGTTTTAGTGCATCCATTTTGTTGAGAACAACAATCATAGGACGGCCAAGTTCGCGAAGTTGTAACGTCATATATAAGCTGCGCTCTAAACTCGTGGCATCAACCACGTTGATAATGAGATCGGCAGGATGAGTTAGAACCGCACGCGATGCAATGGATTCGTCAATACTATTGCTATCATTACCACTGTCTAACGAGTAAATACCAGGAAGGTCAGTGAGCAAAAACTCGTCACCCGCATGTTTGAATTGTCCCGTTTTCTTTTCAACGGTGACGCCTGCCCAGTTACCAACTTGCTGTTTTGCGCCAGTCAAACCATTAAATAGCGTCGTTTTACCACTATTAGGATTACCTACGGTAAGCACTTGATATTGCATTACACTCGCTCCACTTCAATTTTCTGAGCAATGGTTTCTCGCAATGCGACAGACACACCACGGACTTCGACTTGTAAAGGATCGCCCATTGGAGCACGTCGAATCACTTTGACTTCTGTATTGGGAAGCAGCCCCATTACCATGAGTTTCTTTCTGATATCTGATGAAAGACCATCTAACAACCGAATCGTCACCGTATCGCCAGGATTAATCTCTGATAACTTCATAGTGGCCCTTAAGAGTATTGCTAATGAGAAATATTATTATTTAATAAGTTTAGGCTGCCAATATTACTCTCCTATAACCCTTCAATCCTTGTGTGAAATCAAAGATTTCATAAATGTTTTCATGCTTTCAAACGTCAACTCCGTAAATTTCCTCTCGTTATTTACGTCAAAATTAACAATTAAAAATCACGACCAATGAAATAAAAATGTCACAAACAAATGGTAAAAAATAAAAATTTCTACACAAAACAACAGGTTAGATGACATTTAAAACTTTGTCGTTTTTCTCATATCAACATGGCGTTATTTTTATAAGAAAAATAAGTAACCTCTCGTATAGTTACTCCATCGAGAGGGCAACCTCTCAAATGAATTCCAGAGGTGGCATGGCAACATGTCACTCCGGCAGCAAGCGAAGGTGTCATTGACACCCGTGGTATAGTCCCCCCGGCTATACCACGATATTTTTTTTCATCTCTCTAAACTCTTTAGCTTATCCACCTTTTCAGCACAGTTCTGTTTTCACGAATTTCGCATTCCCTCACTACTCAAATGAACCAACGCACTCTAGATACAAAAATACAACCATTCATCTATTTGTCGCCGTAGGTAAATCCGTCCTCTTAAGCCATGTATGGTTATAGCTAAGAACAGCGCTACTAACAGATAGAGCGTGACCGTGCTTACGTATTGAGAATGGATTTGTAGGCTAGATGTTATGAAGAAGCAATGAGAATCACTGCATTGGTAGCTCTAGCAATAGTAGAGCACTATAAGCAGCTCCCCAGTCTTTTGAATATTCACTAGGGAGTGTGTAATGAGTTTTTTTAGTTGGTTTCTTGGCTTTCTTGAGTCAAAGCAAACTTGGAAGGAGGCAAACCAAAATGCAATTTAAACTTTTGGCTAAAGTAAGAAGGATCATTAAAGCCGCAGTTAAACGCTACTTCGCTGATTTTCTCGCCCGCTAATAACTGCTCACACGCCGTTTCTAAACGAACTTCGGTTACATAATCTTTTAACGTTCTTGACGAGGCTGATTTAAAGCGCCTCTGTAAAGAGCGTTCTGACATGAACAGCATTTTAGCCGCTAAAGCAGTACCAAACTCAGGGTCATGGTAATGCTCAGCCACCAGCTGATAGACTTTTTGCAACCATTCTTTCTCTGGGGTCACTTTATCTTCGACGATAGGTTCAGACTCAAATTCTTGCAAAGATTCATCCACATAACTCATTTCCTTCGCAGTTGGCCATGTAATTTCGATTTTATTTTGAGCGTCGGAAGTAAACACCGCCAAGTATCCTCCACTCGTTGTCACTAACTGGGCAAGATGATCAATACTCAATTCAGAGTGGTTCATATTAGATGGACGCCCGGTCGTGACTTTATTAGGCAGTTGCGTCCCATAATCAAGAAAACTCAATGAAACAATATCATTGCCCTCTTCTAGCATGATTCTCACCGTTTGGCCTCGGAAAGAACGCTTGATGATATTGGCAAAAATGCTGTTGAAGATAACATCAAGGTTAAAGCTTTCCAGAGCAATTCGACTTGTTTTTCTCTCATCTTCAAGCTCCACCATAATCCCAGCCTTCGCAAAATCATCTTGCCATACATCAACCACCGATTGAGTTATCTGACTCAAATTGTAATTGTGACTACCGCCGCTAGCTTCGCCAGGGACACTTTTTAACTCATTTAATTGCCATGTCGTTTTCGCCAGATGATCTTCCGTAGCTGCATCCAAAGGTATGGGTAATTTTGCCGCTATAAAATCGACACTGGACTTAATAGATTGCGCCACGTGATCAACCAGCAGGTTTCTGACTTGAATCTGTTTACGTAGCTGTTGGTTACTCGTCAACAACACTCGGCTTTGATGCCTCAACTGGTTAGTTTTGAGTGTCACTTGCGCAGCTAAATCACGGTTAGCCTGTACAACATAGCGAGAACGCCAGTACATAAGTAGTGCAACCATGGCAATACTCGCGACCACAAAACCTAAAATTGCGAGTTGCGATAAATACCAAGGATTAAGCACAATAAAATATGACTCGAGCCCAACCAATCCAGCAGCGACTTGAGACTCATTACTTACCTGTAGATGGTATTCACCGGAATTGAGGTGCTCTAGAGTCAGTTGGCCTCCCTCTAGCGCTTGCCAAGGATCATCGCTATTCAATCGATAATACAAATTTTGGCTGTCTGGTTTTGGCATCACGCCAAATAAGAAACTTAGAGAAGAGCCATACGGTAATTTTATGCCATTCAAATCGGCGCTACCAACTTGTAGAATCTCGTTTTCAAGCACAACTTGGCTCACGATAAACTTCGACTCTGGAGGGTTGGACACAAGCAGCTTGGATGCTTCAGCTTTTACCAACCCGTATTTCGACCCTAGGACGAGCTCTCGCTCACCACCTTCTTTTTGCTGTATAACACTGCAGATTCCTGGTAGAAACTCGTTGTTCATTAAGCCAGACGCCGATGAATAATGTTTCACTAATTCACCCGAAAGGTGGTAATAGCTTAATCCGACAGAAGAGGCTAACCACACACCTTGCCTGTCTCTGATCAAGCAAGCAGGTCGCGCGTTGGGCACACTCATTTCAACAACATGTTTCTCGTTACTTCCTTTAATCGTTTTAAAAACGCCGTAAGATGACGCAAACCACTGACTGCCATCAACCGCCGTGACCATGTCTAATGATTCACCAAATTTTTCGGAATAGCGGATGAACTGGATGTTTTCATTGCTGTATTGATAAATCCCATGATCGGTCCCTATCAATAGAGAATCTTCAGTGTCGTATAAACGCGTAACCTTAGCTGGTAAGTACTGACTTACTAGCCACTCACTTCCAAAATTTCTTACGCTTTGCTTGGTTATATCAACATTGTAAAGATGGTATCCGCTTGATACCCAGAGACGCTCATTACCATCTACAGTCACATGCTCCACTCCGTGTCCAGCCATAACCTGTAAATAAGGAAATGTCACTTTGTTAAGACCATTCAGCTCGAATATTTCGAGCCCTTTAGAGGTCGCAAGCCAAAGCATCCCACCTTGAAATGCAAATTCATTGATCTGCGAATCAAGCTCCAAGACTTTGATGTTGCCACTCTCACCTGTCCGATAAAGCTTTCGGTCATCCGCGAACCAAAGCGCATCATCAGGTCCTGTGGAGGTTTGTCGAATTCGCCCTGATAAGGTTTGCGAGTCGTAACTACTGAAGGTTACTCGTTCAAACTTTTTACTAAACAAGGAGTAATAGCGAATGCCTTGGTTAGTCGCGATCCACATCCCTCCCATGTTGTCACTCAGTAGCGAATAGATCTTTGTATTATCCAGCTCCAGTTCAAGAAAGCTTGCAGGCTCGACTTCTGTCACTTCGCCTGACAAGAATGAGTATAAATACAGACCATGCTCAGTCCCCACCCAGTACTCTTGATTTGTCTCAGCGAAAGTCAATACATGAGAACCGCCAATCTTAATCACCTCTTTATCAGGTTGATAAATATTGAAAATTAATGCCCCACGCAACGTTCCTACCAGAATTTCTCTGCGCGTGTGTGAGTAGTAGATCTTTTCAATGTAGTTCTGACCTGAAGCGACTACATGGTCAAACTTATCTCCTTCTGAAAGATAAAAGCCAGAAGTTGTAGCAAGTGCCCACTTCTCTTCGAGCAGAACCGCATCGTTAATATAAACATAGCTATTGTTGCTATGTTGATAGAGCTGCAACAACGAAAAGGACTCTAACTCGCTAGTATCGATGTTGTAAGTATAGAAATGTGCGCCATCACTAACCCAAATATAATCTTCAGAAGAACCGATTTTTCTTATTTGCGACCCGGGGTTTAAGCTAAAGACTAAACGTCTTTCTTGATTTGGATAAGTTTGATACACCTCATTCTCAACAAAGGTCCAGAACGAGCCTTCATAATAAGCCAGTTGCTTGGCAGACGTTTGTAAAAAACTGCCTGATTTAGGTAGGATATTTTGGCCATCATAAAACAACACCCGCCCATGCACGTCGTGAATCCACAAGCCCCCTTGCTCACCCAAGAACAATTTTTTAGCCGCAATAAAAGTACCCTTAACCTGAGTCGGCAAAGGGTAAAAGATGGCATTCGCATTATGAAGAGCAAATGCTTGGAAAGATAGGAAAAAGCCCAACAAGACAAGGGCTAATTGGCGTAGCAAGACGAAAACCTTTTATATCAATTTGTGCAAGGCGCTCACCGTCCATATCTTCTACAACATGGACTTATACGGTTATTTTGAGCTGCTAATTATTGATAATGATATCTCAATTACTGTTTGAGAAAAGGCTCGCCTTGCCAAAGGTTGTAATTCTTACTGCTGGATCACGTTAAAAGGACTATTCCTACACAACAACACTACTTAATCCGTCTTTTGGCTCAAGCACTGCTCAAAATTATTCGCCATATTGTTGAGAAAAGTAAAATAACTGCCCGGTTTTGCTTCAATTGTGCTCCCTAATGGGTCAAGTTCACCTTTGGCAACTTTGCTACCTCGCATCACGCTCTGAACGACAGCTGGAGTAAACTGAGGTTCAGAAAACACGCAGGCTACATCTCCTGAACTTAACTTTTGACGAATTTGGATTAAGGTTTTTGCGCCCGGCTTACGATCCGGGCTCACGGTGAAGTGCCCCATTTGATTTAACTCATAACGCTCTTCGAAATAACCATAAGCATCGTGAAACACAAAGTAACCTTTGTCTTTCACTGGCGATAATTTCTTCTTGATCTCTAGGTCCGTCTGGCTGAGCTCAGTTTCAAATTTTTTAAGGTTTTCTTGGTACTGTGCTGCATTTTCCGGATCAAGTGATCCCAGTTGATTCACGACAGCCTTGGCAACTTGTTGTACTTGACTTACACCTAACCAAAAGTGCGGATCATGTGAACCATGATCGTGGCCATCATGGTCATGGTTGTGCTCACTATCAAACTCACGCAAATCTAGATCTGGAATTTGACTAATAGTCAGAGTATTCGATCTGTCTGACACGACTTTTTCCAGAAACGGTTCGAGATCATGTCCGTACCAAATAACTAAATCAGCAGAAGCGATTTTCTTAACATCCGATGGGCGTAAAGCGTAATCATGGGGCGAAGTGTTAGACTGCAGTAATACATCTGGCGAAGTCACCCCTTGAGTAAGCTCTGTCACTAATAACTGAATAGGTTTGATACTCGTTAGTACCGTTACTGCGTGTGCTGGCAACGTTAGCATCGCTGACGCAGCAAGAATTAATGCTCTTTTCATAGTTTTACTTGGGATATGGTGTAGAAAGTGTGATAATGTTACATTATAACATTATTGATTTGCAAATGAGTTTCATTCATGTCTTCCTTAGTCCATCTTGAGCACTTATGCGTCGAGTTCGATGGCCGCAGAGTTCTCGATAACATTAGTATGGAATTACAAAAGGGCAAAATAACAACCCTAATTGGTCCCAATGGAGCGGGAAAATCAACGTTAGTCAAAGTCATTTTAGGCCTTCAAAAACCGACTAGCGGCAAATTAAACCGACAAAGAAAACTAAAAATTGGTTATGTTCCTCAAAAATTGAAACTCAATGACTCTCTTCCATTGAATGTCACCCGTTTTCTAAATTTAGCAGGAAAATACAGTAAACAAGAATGTATTGATGCATTAAGGCTTGTTGGCGCTGAGCATTTAATTAGTAGTAACATGCATCGCTTATCAGGTGGTGAAAACCAACGCGTATTACTTGCGCGTGCTTTGCTTCAACGCCCAGAGCTGTTAGTGCTAGATGAACCTGCGCAGGGTGTGGATATTCAAGGTCAAATCGATCTCTACGATCTAATTGAAAGCATTCGTCACCGATTCGATTGCGGTGTATTTATGGTGTCACACGACTTACATTTAGTAATGGCCAAAACAGATGATGTCATTTGTCTGCATCACCATGTTTGCTGTTCTGGTTCACCTGCCACGATTACTCAGCACCCTTCTTACATCGCGCTATTTGGCAATGCAGCGAGAGAATCGCTCGCGTTTTATCATCACGACCACGAGCATCATCATCACGATTTATCCGGAACGCCAGTAACTGGCGATGCGACATCATGCTCCAACCATAAACACGGACATCATCACCATGATTGAGTTTCTTCTACCTTCTATTCTTGCTGGTATTGGCATCGCGATCATTGCAGGTCCTCTTGGGTCATTTGTCGTTTGGCGCAAAATGGCTTACTTCGGTGATACCTTGGCACATGCTTCATTGATGGGTTTGGCATTAGGCTTTCTGCTCAACGTGAACCTTTATCTTGCCCTACTCGTTTGCTGTTTAGCACTCGCGGTATTGCTCGTGACACTACAGAAACAACAACTGGTCGCAACCGATACGCTTCTGGGTATACTCGCCCATAGTGCATTATCTGTTGGTCTAGTTTCTGTTAGTTTCTTGGATAATGTCCGTGTTGATCTGATGAGTTACTTGTTCGGTGACTTACTCGCAGTATCTCCGCAAGATCTGATGTTCATTTACGCAGGTGTCGTTGCTGTTAGTGTGTGTCTTTACGTTTTTTGGCGACCTTTATTGTCGAGCACAGTTAGTGAAGAGCTTGCTGCCGTCGAGGGCGTCAATACAGACTTAGTTAGATTGGTGTTAATGCTTATGGTAGGTGTTGTGATTGCCGTAGGAATGAAGTTTGTTGGGGCACTTATCATGACTTCTTTGCTGATCATCCCAGCAGCAACAGCACGTAAGGTCTCTTCATCACCAGAGCAAATGGCACTGTTCGCATCTATTATTGGCTCTGTGGCAGTACTAATGGGGCTTAGCCTATCATGGCACTTCGATACGCCGGCTGGCCCATCAGTAGTAATCAGCGCAACATCTCTGTTTATGCTTAGCCAATTTATTCGCCAAAAATCGTAAAAAGTACCTTGATACAAAAAAGCCTAGCAATAATTGCTAGGCTTTTTTAGCTTTAAGCTTCGAGTTGGAAATTACCAGCCCGTTACTTCACGTAGACCTTGGCCGATCTCTGCTAGAGATTTCACAGTCTTAACGCCCGCCGCTTCTAGTGCAGCAAATTTGTCTTCAGCAGTACCTTTACCGCCAGAGATAATCGCACCAGCGTGGCCCATACGTTTACCAGGAGGAGCAGTTACACCAGCAATGTAGGAAACCACTGGCTTCGTTACGTTTTCTTTAATGTATGCTGCTGCTTCTTCTTCGGCAGTACCACCGATTTCACCGATCATAACAATCGCTTCTGTTTCAGGGTCTTCTTGGAACAGTTTTAGAATATCAATGAAGTTTGAACCTGGGATTGGGTCACCACCGATACCAACACAAGTAGACTGGCCGAAACCTTCGTCTGTTGTTTGCTTAACTGCTTCGTAAGTTAGAGTACCGCTGCGAGATACGATACCTACTTTTCCTTTCTTGTGGATGTGACCAGGCATGATACCGATCTTACACTCGTCAGGAGTGATAACACCCGGACAGTTAGGACCGATCATGCGAACGCCAGTTTCTTCTAGCTTCACTTTCACGTCGATCATATCTGTTGTAGGGATGCCTTCCGTGATTGTTACGATTAGCTCGATGCCCGCATCAATCGCTTCTAGAATTGCATCTTTACAGAAAGGTGCTGGAACGTAGATTACTGTCGCTGTTGCGCCAGTTGCTTCTACTGCTTCGCGAACTGTGTTGAATACAGGTAGACCTAGGTGAGTTTGGCCACCTTTACCTGGAGACACACCACCAACCATCTGAGTGCCGTATGCGATAGCTTGCTCTGAGTGGAAAGTACCTTGACCACCAGTGAAACCCTGACAGATTACTTTAGTGTCTTTGTTAATTAATACAGACATTATTTAGCCTCCGCAGCAGCAACAACTTTCTGAGCAGCATCCGTTAGCGACTCAGCAGCAATGATATCAACATCAGAATTAGCAAGAACTTCGCGACCTAGGTCAGCGTTAGTACCTTCTAGACGAACAACAACAGGTACGCTTACACCTACTTCTTTAACCGCACCGATAATACCTTCTGCGATCATGTCACAACGTACGATACCACCGAAGATGTTAACAAGTACCGCTTTCACGTTGTCATCAGATAGGATGATCTTGAATGCTTCAGCAACACGCTCTTTGGTCGCGCCGCCACCTACATCTAAGAAGTTAGCTGGCTTGCCGCCGTGTAGGTTTACGATATCCATCGTACCCATTGCTAGGCCAGCACCGTTAACCATACAGCCAACGTTACCGTCTAGTGCTACATAGTTCAGTTCCCACTGAGCTGCGTGCGCTTCGCGCTCATCTTCTTGTGAAGGATCGTGCATTTCACGAAGCTTAGGCTGACGGTAAAGAGCGTTTGAGTCGATGTTGATCTTACCATCAAGACATAGCAGGTTGCCTTCACCAGTAACCACAAGCGGGTTGATCTCAAGTAGAGCAAGATCGTACTGGGCGAACATCGTGCCAAGACCCATGAAGATCTTAACGAATTGTTTGATTTGGTCGCCTTCAAGACCAAGTTTGAACGCAAGCTCGCGACCTTGGTAAGCTTGTGGGCCTACTAGTGGATCGATTGCAGCTTTGTGGATAAGCTCCGGCGTTTCTTCCGCAACTTTTTCGATTTCAACACCACCTTCTGTTGAAGCCATGAAAACGATCTTACGGCTTGCACGGTCAACAACCGCACCTAGGTATAATTCGTTTGCAATGTTTGAAGCTTCTTCAACAAGGATTTTTGTAACTGGCTGACCGTTAGCGTCAGTTTGGTAAGTCACTAGGTTTTTACCTAACCACTTTTGTGCAAACTCTTTAACGCCTTCTTTTGTATCGTGCAGCTCTACACCGCCCGCTTTACCACGGCCACCAGCGTGAACCTGACATTTAACTACTTTCTTTTCTGTACTGATACGGCCTGCGGCTTCAAAAGCTTCTTGTGGTGTATCACACGCGTAGCCTTCTGGCACAGGCAAACCGAATTCTGCAAACAGCTGTTTGGCTTGGTATTCATGCAAATTCATTTCGATATTCCGTTTGTTTTTCCCTTAAGGGATTTATTATTTCCATAACGCTGCAGTCTTGGCTGCTTGTACGTCTGTAGGGTCTTCTCAAATCAATCCCTCATCACGAGTCCTCATGGTGTGGGATTCAAATGAAGGCCAGACGTTGAGCCAGTCTAGCCATTGAAATTTTTAACGTCTAGCTACCTACGATAACTAGACGTTTTAGCGATATTAAACGTCTAATAGGAGACGTGCTGGATCTTCTAGCAACTCTTTAATCGTCACTAGGAAGCCAACAGACTCGCGACCATCAATTAGGCGGTGATCGTAAGACAGCGCTAGGTACATCATCGGCAAGATTTCAACTTTGCCATCCACTGCCATCGGACGCTCTTGGATCTTATGCATACCAAGAATCGCTGATTGAGGTGGGTTGATGATTGGTGTAGACATTAGTGAACCGAACACACCACCGTTTGTGATAGTGAAGTTACCGCCCATTAGCTCGTCTACCGTTAGCTTGCCATCACGACCTTTGATAGCCAGTTCTTTGATGCCTTTTTCAACATCAGCGAAACCAAGCTTGTCACAGTCTTTTAGGACAGGTGTAACTAGACCACGTGGCGTTGATACCGCCATGCTAATGTCGAAGTAGTTGTGGTAAACAATGTCATCGCCATCAATCGAAGCATTTACTTCTGGGTAACGCTTAAGCGCTTCTGTTACAGCTTTCACGTAGAAAGACATGAAGCCTAAACGAATACCGTGACGCTCTTCGAACTGATCTTTGTACTGCTTACGAAGGTCCATGATTGGTTTCATGTTCACTTCGTTAAACGTCGTTAGCATTGCAGTGTTGTTCTTCGCCTCTAGCAGACGGTTAGCGACTGTCTTACGCAGGCGAGTCATTGGAACACGTTTTTGGCTACGAGCCGCTGCCGGTACGTCAACCACTGCTGGTGCTTCTTCTTTTGGCGCAGCTTTAGCGTTCGCAAGATGCGCTTCAATATCTTCGCGCGTAATACGACCGCCAACGCCAGTGCCTTTCACTTGGCTCGCTTCTAGGCCATGCTCAGCCAATAAACGGCGTACTGCTGGGCTTAGCGCATCATTGCTTTCTTCGCTAAGCGCAGCTTTATGACGTTTATCAGGAGATGCTTCCGTACCTTCTGTTTTGTCTGCGGTAGGCTCACCTGCAACTGCACCTGGCTTCAATTTAGCAATGATTTGTTTAGAAAGTACTGTCGCACCTTCTTCTTCAACGATAGCTTCCAAAACGCCTGCTTCCGGAGCTGGCACTTCTAGCACGACTTTGTCTGTCTCGATGTCAACCAAAACCTCGTCACGCTCTACTGCGTCGCCTGGTTGTTTGTGCCATGTCGCTACGGTTGCATCAGCAACTGATTCAGGTAAATCTGGAACCAGAATTTCAATTGTCATATCTGTTTCTTCCTTTAACTTCTAGTTCTTAATTCGAAGTTTTTGAGTTCACGTTCAGAGCGTCTTCAACCAACGCTTTTTGTTGTTTCAAGTGCACCGACATGTAGCCAACTGCTGGCGAAGCAGAAGCTGGGCGACCTGCGTATTTAAGATCTGCACCTGCAGGAATAGCGGCACGGAAGTTGTGTTGGCTACAGTACCAAGCACCTTGGTTCTGAGGCTCTTCCTGACACCACACGAAGTCTTCAACGTTAGTGTATTGAGCAATCGCTGCTTGTACTTCTTCCATCGGGAATGGATAAAGCTGCTCGATACGCACGATAGCGACATCGTCTTGCTCGTTGTTACGGCGCTGCTCCAGTAGGTCAAAATAAACCTTACCTGAACAGAACACGACGCGTTTTACTTTGCTTGGGTCTAAATCATCTACTTCTGGAATTGCAGATTGGAATGTACCGTCCGCTAAGTCTTCAATTGTCGAAGTACATAGAGGATGGCGCAGCAAAGATTTTGGCGACATAACAATCAGAGGTCGACGCATTGGGCGTACAACTTGACGACGAATCATGTGGTATACCTGAGCCGGTGTTGAAGGAACTACAACCTGCATATTTTGCTCAGCACACAACTGAAGGTAACGCTCTAGACGTGCAGAGGAGTGCTCAGGGCCTTGACCTTCGTAACCGTGAGGTAGAAGCATTGTGAGACCACACAAGCGTGCCCATTTCTGCTCACCTGACGAGATGAATTGGTCAATCACAACCTGCGCACCGTTGGCAAAGTCACCAAACTGCGCTTCCCAAATAGTCAAACCACCTGGCTCTGCTGTTGCGTAACCGTATTCAAATGCCAATACCGCTTCTTCTGACAGTACTGAGTCAAACACTTGGAATGGACCCTGATTGTCATGAATATTCGCTAATGGAATGTACGTACTTGCATCTGTTTGGTTATGAAGAACCGAGTGACGGTGGAAGAACGTACCACGACCCGAATCCTGACCAGAAAGGCGAATACGCTTACCATCATCAACTAATGTTGCATACGCCAATGTTTCGGCCATACCCCAGTCGATTGCTTTTTCACCGGTCATCATTGCTAGGCGATCGTTGTAAAGCTTATTAACACGGCTTTGCAGTTTATGGCTTTCTGGATACTGACAAAGACGATTACCCAACTCGATAAGACGCGTCTTGTCATATTTTGAATCCCACTCCATATCCCATTCATGCCCTAAGTAAGGGGACCAGTCTACAGAGTGCAACGCCATTGGACGCCATTCTTTAACCACCACTTCACCGCGGTCTAATGCGTCGCGGTACTCATTGACTAACTGAGTCGCTGTCTCGATATCTGATTCGTTTTTATCGATCAGAATATCCGCATACAATTTGCGTGGTGTAGGGTGTTTTTTGATTTTTTGGTACATCAAAGGCTGAGTCGCGTTTGGCTCATCGGCCTCGTTGTGACCATGGCGACGGTAACACACCAAATCAATCACGACATCGCGCTTGAACTCGTTGCGGTAATCCAAAGCAATACGAGTAACAAAAGCAACCGCTTCTGGGTCATCGGCATTCACGTGGAAGATTGGCGCCTGAACCATCTTCGCGATATCTGTACAGTACATCGTTGAACGCGTGTCACGAGGGTTAGACGTCGTAAAGCCAACTTGGTTGTTAATAACGATACGCACCGTACCACCGACTTGGAAACCACGAGCCAGTGACATGTTGAACGTTTCGGCAACCACACCCTGACCAGCGATTGCAGAGTCACCGTGGATAGTGATAGGAAGCACTTTGCTACCTTGATTATCACCCAAGCGATCTTGGCGTGCTCGCACCGACCCCATGACTACTGGGTTGACGATTTCTAGATGCGATGGGTTAAATGCAAGAGCTAAGTGAACATCACCACCTGGGGTAGCAAAGTCGGCAGAGAAACCTTGGTGATATTTCACATCACCCGTGCCCCAAGTTTCGTCGTGTTTACCGGCAAACTCATCGAACAGATCTTGAGGCTTCTTACCAAGCACGTTCACCAGCATGTTCAAACGACCACGGTGAGCCATACCGATAACCACTTCACGCATCCCACTTGTTCCCGCATGACGGATCAACTCTTTCGTCATCGGAATCAGTGCGTCACCACCTTCTAGAGAGAAACGTTTTGCACCTGGGAATTTCGCCCCGAGGTAACGCTCCAAACCTTCAGCGGCTGTTAGCTCTTCTAGGAATGTGCGCTTCTCATCTTTGTTGAATGATGGCTGGCCTACGACAGACTCAAGACGTTGTTGGATCCAACGTTTTTGCTCTGTGTCAGTCATGTGCATGTATTCAGCACCGATGGAACCGCAGTAAGTTTTGTTGAGGGCTTCATAGATGTCTTTCAACTTCATGGTTTCTTGCCCAACAGCAAAAGAACCTACGTTGAAAGTTTCTTCGAAGTCATCTTCGGTAAGATTATGAAAAGCAGGGTCTAACTCCGCCACGGTTGGGCGTTGCCATAGACCTAGTGGGTCTAATTCTGCAGCTTCATGTCCGCGGAAACGGTATGCGTTGATTAGCTGTAGAACTTTTACTTGTTTTGCATCGACATCTGGGTCACTAACTTGGACATTGTAATGCTTTGTTTCTCTAGCGAGTCGACGGAAGTAGTCACGGACACGTGAATGTGGTTGTTCTGCCACTTCTTCTGACGGCTTAGGTAAGCCTTCAAAAACACGTTTCCACTCCTCACTTACCAGATCGGGATCACTTAGATACAGTTCGTAGAGGTCCTCTACATACGTTGCATTGGCGCCAGCCAAGTGTGAAGACTCGAGCCATGCCTTCATCACGCCGTTGTGCATATTTTCCCTTAACCAGTAGTTTTCACGTTTGCTTCGGTCTTTGCCGAGCTATAAGAGCCGACCAGAACTAGTCGGCAATTTTTGTATTCTTTACTCGAAATATTCTTGAAGCAGTGAAGCGGTCATATCGGGTGATCCGCAACACTGCGACATTCCTAAGAGCGAGTAAATTAAACCGAGCGATTAACCAGCATCGACTTAATATGGCCGATGGCTTTCGTCGGATTTAATCCCTTAGGACAAACACTTACACAATTCATGATGCCATGGCAACGAAAAACGCTAAATGCATCATCAAGATCAGACAAACGTTCATCTGTTGCCGTATCGCGGCTATCAATTAGCCAACGGTACGCCGCAAGAAGACCAGCTGGACCGATGAATTTGTCAGGGTTCCACCAGAATGATGGGCAAGACGTTGTACAACATGCACACATGATACATTCGTACAATCCATCTAAATGCGCACGATCATCAGGCGATTGTAGGTTCTCGCGTGATGGTGGTAATGCACCATCATCAATCAAGAATGGTTTAACTTTCGCATAGTTATCATAGAACTGCGTCATGTCAACGATAAGATCGCGCACGACAGGTAACCCTGGCAGTGGACGAATAACTATCTTATCGCCTTGTAGAGCAGATAACGGTGTGATACACGCTAGACCATTTTTACCATTCATGTTCAAACCATCAGAACCACATACCCCTTCACGGCATGAGCGACGGAACGCGATGCTTGGATCTTGCTCTTTTAGCAGAATCAATGCATCAAGCACCATCATGTCTGAGCCTTCGTCTACCTCAAGGGTATACTCTTTCATGTAAGGCTTGGTATCCACATCCGGATTGTAACGGTATAAAGAGAAGTTCAATTTCATAGTCGTATCCTCCCTTTAGTATGTACGTACTTTCGGCGGGAAAGCTTCACGATGCGTTGGCGTCATGTTCACATCACGCTTAGTCATCGCTTCTGTTTCCGGGTTGTAGATAGAGTGGCATAGCCAGTTCTCATCATCACGCTCAGGGAAATCGAAACGAGCATGTGCGCCACGGCTTTCAGTACGGTAGTTCGCCGCTACGGCTGTAGAGAATGCTGTTTCCATCAAGTTGTCTAGCTCTAGACACTCAATACGTTGCGTGTTGAATTCAGAAGACTTGTCCGCTAGATGCGCATCTTTCAGACGTTCGCGAATTACTTTCAACTCTTCTAGACCCGTTGCCATTGCATCGCCTTCACGGAATACTGAGAAGCTGTTTTGCATGCAAGCTTGTAGGTCTTTACGGATTTGAACTGGATCTTCACCGCCAGTACTATTTTCCCAACGCATGGTACGCGCTAGAGATGCTTCAATATCAGATTCAGTTGCAGGGCGTGCCTCAGCTTGCGCTGCGAGCGTTTCGCCAAGGTGCAAGCCTGTCGCGCGACCAAATACGACTAAGTCTAGTAATGAGTTGCCGCCTAGACGGTTTGCTCCGTGTACTGATACAGAAGCAATCTCACCACATGCATATAGACCTTGTACTTCCATCTCGCTGCCGTCAGCCTTTTGCTTGATTGCTTGGCCAGACACTTGAGTCGGTACACCACCCATCATGTAGTGACAGGTTGGAATCACTGGAATTGGCTCTTTCACTGGATCAACGTGCGCGAAAGTACGAGACAGCTCACAGATACCAGGCAGACGTGACTCAAGCACTTCTTTACCAAGGTGATCCAACTTCAGCTTAATGTGTGGACCCCAAGGACCATCACAACCACGGCCTTCACGAATTTCGATCATCATTGAACGTGCAACTACGTCACGACCAGCAAGGTCTTTCGCGTTAGGAGCATAGCGCTCCATGAAGCGTTCGCCATCTTTATTTAGAAGGTAACCACCTTCACCACGACAACCTTCTGTTACAAGAACACCTGCACCAGCGATACCCGTTGGGTGGAACTGCCACATTTCCATGTCTTGCATAGGTACACCCGCACGCAATGCCATACCTACACCGTCACCAGTGTTGATGTGTGCGTTAGTGGTCGACGCGTAAATACGACCTGCACCACCTGTTGCTAGAATCGTTGCTTTTGATTTGAAGTAACAGATTTCGCCTGTTTCCATACAAATCGCAGTACAGCCCATTACGGCGCCGTCTTGGTTTTTCACCAAGTCTAGTGCATACCATTCCGAGAAAATGGTGGTTTTGTGTTTCACATTTTGTTGGTAAAGCGTATGAAGAAGCGCGTGACCTGTACGGTCCGCAGCAGCTGCTGTACGTGCAGCTTGCTCACCACCAAACTCTTTTGACTGACCACCGAATGGACGTTGGTAGATAGTACCGTTATCAAAACGAGAGAATGGAAGGCCCATTTTTTCTAGTTCGATAACGGACTCAGGGCCATTCTTACACATGTATTCAATCGCATTTTGGTCACCGATGTAATCGGAACCTTTAACGGTATCGTACATGTGCCATTGCCAATCGTCTTTGTGCGAGTTACCCAGAGCAACGGTAATACCGCCCTGTGCAGACACAGTATGAGAACGTGTTGGAAATACTTTTGACAACAAAGCACATGATAGGCCTTGTTCTGAAATTTGTAGTGCAGCGCGCATACCTGCACCACCAGCGCCGATTACTACGGCGTCAAACTCACGAACTGGAATAGACACTTACGCACCCCACAGAATAAATAGACCAGAGAAGACATAGCCGAATAGCACGGCAATAACACCAAGTTGCAGTGCGCCACGCAGTTTCGCGCACTTAATGTAATCCGTTAATACCTGCCACAAACCGACCCATGCGTGGATCAGGATCGAAACAAGTGCCAACATGGTGAATACTTTAGTGAAGGTACCACCAAAGAATTGGGTCCAAGATGCGTAAGAGATATCTGAAAATGCACAGAAGCTAATCAGATAAATCGTGTATAGCGTCATAATGATTGCAGTTGCACGAATCAGTAGGAAATCGTGTACACCATTACGACCAAATGAAGATACGTGTTTTACCATACCAAGATCCCCGCCAATAATGATAATACTGCTGTTGCACCAAACGCGACTTTAGCGCTCATCATGCCAGAATCTAGCTCTTCAAAGTGACCTAGATCCATCAACAAGTGACGGATACCACCTGCAATGTGGTAGGCAAGTGCAGTAAGAATTCCCCACAGGATGAATTTTACGAAGAAGCTATCGACGATGTCAGCGGCTTCCATAAAACCCATTGGGGATGACAGAGAAATGGACAGTAACCACAGTAGTATACCCACCGCAACAAACGTAATTACCCCAGACACACGGTGTAGGATGGATGCGATTGCTGTGATAGGAAAGTGGATGGTCTGTAAATCTAAATTAACAGGTCTTGACTTTCTTTCTTTCACGGGCTTGCTCACTCAGCTCCATTGAGCATTTATTGTTATAACCAATTTCAGCTTCCAAACGTACAAAAGTTAACATCTATTTAACAAATATCGCGAGTAACCACCCAGATAATTGTAAACAACTTGTTAACAATCGGAGTCCAGCAACAAACCTCACTCTTTGTTTCTAGCCCCGAATTTATAAGGATTTAACTAAAATTTTCTTAGCCAATATACGGCGAGCAACATTCTAATACAATTGGTGTAACAAATTATGCTACATAGAACAGATTTTTAACGATTTTCATGAGAAAAATCATAACAAGTGCACACAAAGATGGAGAAAAATTGACTTTAAGCTTTAACAACAGTACAAAAATGGCACATAAACATCCTGGACGGATTAAATAATAAACAAAGGAGATTGTTATGGCGGATAAGAAAGCGACCCTTCATGTTGAAGGTCAAGCGCCAATCGAACTGCCAATTATGGACGGTACGCTAGGTACACCTGTAATTGACGTTCGTAAGCTGGGAGCCAATGGTTACTTTACTTTTGACCCAGGTTTTCTTGCCACTGCATCTTGTGAATCATCAATCACGTACATCGATGGCGGCAAAGGTATTCTTTTGCACCGCGGTTTCCCGATTGATCAATTAGCCAATAACGCAGATTACTTAGAAGTATGTTACATCCTTCTTTATGGTGAAGCCCCTACCCGAGAACAATACGAGCAATTCAAGACGACCGTAACGCGTCATACTATGGTCCACGAGCAAATCGCAAGCTTTTTCCATGGCTTCCGACGTGATGCTCACCCAATGGCAGTAATGTGTGGTGTAGTCGGTGCACTTGCAGCCTTCTACCACGACTCTCTTGACATCAACAACGACGAGCACCGCGAGATCGCGGCGTACCGTCTGCTATCGAAGATGCCGACACTGGCTGCAATGTGTTACAAATACTCTATCGGTCAGCCATTTATCTACCCACGCAACGATTTGAGCTACGCAGAAAACTTCCTACACATGATGTTCGCAAACCCTTGCGAAGAGTATGAAGTAAACCCTGTCGTTGCTCGTGCAATGGATAAAATCTTCACGCTACACGCGGATCACGAACAGAATGCGTCGACGTCAACTGTACGTCTAGCTGGCTCTTCTGGTGCTAACCCATTTGCATGTATTGCCGCTGGTATTGCATCACTTTGGGGACCTGCTCACGGTGGTGCAAACGAAGCGTGCTTGAGAATGCTAGAAGAGATTGGCAGCGTCGATAACATCCCTGAGTATGTAGACCGCGCGAAAGACAAAGATGACCCATTCCGCTTAATGGGCTTTGGTCACCGCGTTTATAAAAACTACGATCCACGTGCGACAGTAATGCGCGAAACGTGTCATGAAGTTCTCAAAGAGCTAAACATTCAAGACCCTCTACTAGATGTAGCAATGGAACTTGAGCGCATTGCGCTTTCTGATGAGTACTTCGTTTCTAAGAAGCTGTACCCGAACGTAGACTTCTACTCAGGTATCATTCTTAAAGCGATTGGTATTCCAGTTTCTATGTTTACGGTTATCTTCGCGATTTCTCGTACCATCGGCTGGATTGCTCACTGGAACGAAATGCACAGCGATCCACTGAACCGCATCGGTCGTCCTCGTCAGCTATACACTGGTGAAACACAGCGTGAGTTTTCTCCACTTCACGAACGTGAATGATCTTTTTAGTTAGAAGATAAACAAACAAAAGGGTTGAGATTTTGTCTCAACCCTTTTTTCTTTTCAGCGTCTCACGTTATGAATAGCGAACACTAAACCGGATTATCAATATCGATAAACTCCACATGTAGGCCGTATTCATCCGCTAGCCATTTTCCTAAAGCCTGAACACCATAACGCTCAGTAGCATGATGACCTGCAGCAAAGTAATGAATGTCCATTTCACGAGCGGTATAAGTGGTACGCTCTGAAATTTCTCCAGAGATAAATGCATCCAGCCCGTGTTGTACAGCAAGTTCAATAAAATCCTGCCCTCCACCAGTGCACCAACCGACCGTCTCAATCATCTTATCGGTATTCTCTGGAGCAATATGCAGTGGTTGTCTATCAAGAGCTTGATTGATCTTGCTCGCAAACTCAGCACCAGACATCGGTTTTTTCAAGCGTCCAAACATGGCTACTGATTGAGGGTGTCCTTCAAGTCCACCTTCTACTTCGATTTCAAGTAAGCGAGCTAATTCTGCGTTGTTGCCTAGCTCTGGGTGAATATCCAGAGGAAGGTGATAACCATATAAGTTGATATCGTTTTTGATCAGACTACGAATTCGTTTACCTTTCATACCACGAATTGGCTCAGGTTCACCTTTCCAAAAATAACCGTGATGAACGAGTAATGCGTCTGCATTAAGCTCAATCGCTTTATCGATTAAGGCTTGGGAGGCAGTTACGCCAGTGATAATACGCTTTACGGCTGGCGTCCCTTCTACCTGTAACCCGTTTGGTGCGTAATCTTTAATTAACTGCGGTGACAGTTTGTCATTAAGAATCTGTTCTAGCTTTAAGTTATTCATTATTACTTCCAATTTCTAGCGCATGTAAGCCTAAATAACCTCTCGATGAAATCAGACCGAGAGTGTGCAACCTAGTTGATACAACAACGTTTTGACATCTGGCACCTTGATATCATTTAGGTACTTAAAGTGTATCTCGAACCTTAATATCGATGCTAGCCACCCTACCCTCAAAAGCAAATTTAGTTACAATAACAAAGCTTGTCGCCTCACCATACATATAGGGATACGGATGAACCAACTGCAAAGCTTTTACCAATGGATCGCCACTTCACCTCCTCTTTTCAAGTTACGCCCTCCGTTTACAACCTTAGAGGATCTTTCGGTAACGCCTTTAAATAACGCTGAGCAATACAATGGTAATCCAAGATTGGGCTTTTTATATCAGCACTTATGCACTGCAGTTCTCTCTAGTTCAGAACGATATCAGGTTATCGCGGAAGAGGTTCAGTTAAACGACATCGAAGGTAAGACCATTGGTGCTATCGACTTGGTGTTGCGGAATACAGAATCAAATCAAATAGAACACTGGGAAGTGGCGATTAAGTTTTATCTTCTTTATAACGGCGTTTGGTATGGTCCGAATGCTCACGACCAGCTGCATACAAAACTGAATAGAATGCTTACTCATCAGTTGAAAATGAGCGATCGCCCGGAATTTCAAAAAATAATTCCGTTAAACGACGCCCCACAAGAGCATCTATTGATGCAAGGACGACTCTATATTAATCCGTTTACTCCAGAGCCAACTCCTAGCGAGTGCTTGGGTTATGAACTAAATCCAAGTCAGATTAGTGGTTACTGGTGCTACCAGCGCCAATGGGATTTAATCGGTAAGCCACTTTATCATTTACACAAACCATGCTGGGCGATTGGTACGGACGATTTCTCTCAACCCATTGAAAAGCCTTCAGACCGATTTGTACATGCACAAACGGAGGACGGTCAATTCTGGTTTGTGGTACCGGATTCCTGGCCCGGAAACAACTCAGTTCAGGAATCTTAAAACGCAAATGGTTGATGCTTGCACATCAACCCTTTGTTTTCTAAATCGACTATTGAATGATTTACAGGCCGGCAGCTGCAAACACTTGATTAACGATCTCTTGTGCTTCTGCTTCGATTTGTTTTAGGTGCTCTTCACCTTTGAAGCTTTCACAGTAAATCTTGTAGATGTCCTCTGTGCCTGATGGACGAGCAGCAAACCAGCCGTTTGCCGTCGTTACTTTTAGACCACCGATTGCAGCACCATTACCAGGCGCATGCGTTAGACGAGCAGTGATAGCATCACCCGCTAGAGTTTCAGCCGCGACCATTTCTGGTGACAACTTCTTCAGTACGTCTTTTTGAGGGCCATTCGCTACAGCTTGAATACGGTTGTATTTCGACTCACCGTGTTTCGCCGCTAGCTCTTCATAGTAGTCTTGTGGGTTCTTACCCGTTACCGCAGTGATCTCTGCCGCTAGAAGACATAACAAGATGCCGTCTTTGTCTGTTGACCAAGGCGTACCATCTTTACGAAGAAAAGATGCCCCGGCACTTTCTTCGCCACCGAAGCCGAATTTACCAGTGTACAGACCATCAACAAACCATTTAAAGCCTACTGGTACTTCACATAGCTCACGACCTAGATCCGCAACAACACGGTCAATCAGAGCACTTGATACTAGTGTTTTACCAACAGCTACATCTTTACCCCATGCGTCACGATGGCGGTATAGGTAGTCGATACAAACGGCTAAGAAGTGATTCGGGTTCATCAAACCTTTTGGCGTAACGATACCGTGACGGTCGTAGTCAGGATCGTTACCAAATGCTAAATCGTATTCGTCTTTCAGTGCCAATAGACCCGCCATTGCGTATGGAGAAGAACAGTCCATACGTACAACGCCGTCTTTATCGAGAGACATGAATTGGAAAGAAGGATCAATCGCTTCACTTACTAGCGTTAGGTCTAGGTTGTATGCCTGACCAATTTGACGCCAGTAATCGATGCCGCTGCCACCCAATGGATCTACACCAATCTTCAGATTTGCTTTTTGGATTGCTTCCATATCGATAACGTTCACCAGATCATCGATATAGGGTTTAACCAAGTCCATCTCCACAAACAGATCCGATGCTTTTGCTTCTGCTAGTGGTAAGCGTTTAACACCTTGTAAACCTTCGGCAATCAGTGCGTTCGCACGATCTTCGATAGCTTGAGTCAACTCAGCTTCTGCTGGACCACCGTGAGTCGGATTGTATTTGATACCGCCGTCTTGTGGTGGGTTATGAGATGGTGTAATCACAATACCGTCTGCTTTTTCATCGTGCTTGATGTTGTAAGTCAGAATTGCGTGCGAGATACCTGGTGTTGGCGTGTAGCCGTTATCCTGCTGTACGATGACTTTTACGCCATTCGCAATCAAAACTTCAATCACGCTAGAAAATGCAGGTTCAGACAAAGCATGCGTGTCTTTACCGACAAACAAAGGACCTGTGGTCCCTTGCTGGGCACGAACTTCTGCAACCGCTTGAGCAATAGCCAAAATGTGGTTTTCGTTAAATGTATGCTTATCAGCGGTACCACGGTGACCTGATGTGCCGAATTGAACCTTGTGATCGGGGTTCTTAGCATCAGGTTGAAGCAAGAAGTAATTGGCAACAAGTGCCGGAATATTATGAAGATCTTCCTGCTGCGCTTTTTGCCCAGCACGAGGGTGCATAGCCATGTTTGACATCCTTTCTTTAAATACAAATAAAATTAAAAAAGCCTCATAATATCCGCTAACTGCGACACATTATGAGGCTTCTATCAGGTTTCTTAGATTGAACCTGTTACTTTTTCTATTAAGTCAGGTTGGTACCCCATGTGTGTCATCACTTGTTCAACCATCTGTCTTTTACGACTGGTATTGTTGTTCGTGATAACCCAAAACGGTGTGCCAGGAATGGCTTTTGGCTTGGTCGTGTTGCCATTTGCCAACAAGGTTTCTTCATTATCTGCAAAGTACACGCGTTTGCGTCCCTTTACATTCGTAGCCTGCGCGAAACCTTCTGGATTTAATTTATGTAAGGTCGATAGTACTAACATAAAGCGATCAATCGCTTTTTTTAGACCGGCAAACTCATCAGAAATAAGCAGCGAACGCATTTCTTTCACTACATCAACAGATTCCGTTTTACCCGCATCTTTACTTACTACAATCCCTTGTGGCTTCTCTACTACAGGCGCGGCTTCAGCTTCCTGCAACTGACCATCAAGGTTTAAAAGGCGTCGCAAAATATCCGAGGCGCTTTCACCGATATGCTTAGTTTGGCTAGCAATGTAACGGTATAGATCCTCATCAACCTCAATTGTTTTCATTCGCTTTTCACATTCTCAATGTTTAAACTCTGGGGGATTATAACGAGATCCTCTCGGATACTCCACGTTAAACCCATCACGAATAAGATAAAATGTCAGCATTACTCAACTATAAGCAGGAAGGCCAAGGCCAAACAGTTGTTTTGATTCACGGATTGTTTGGTAGTTTAAGTAATCTGGGTCTACTAGCCCGCGATCTTATTAAAGATCACACGGTGATCAGTATTGATCTGAGAAATCACGGCCTCTCTTTTCACTCAAACATTCATAATTACGCCGACATGGCAAAAGATGTGGCACAACTCCTACAACACTTAAATGTTGAACCATCTATTATTATTGGGCATTCAATGGGTGGAAAGGTCGCGATGACACTGGTGGACATTGCTCCAGAGCTCGTCAAACAGTTGGTTGTGCTCGACATGGCACCTGTCGCATACACAGCAAACCGTCACGACAATGTGTTTAATGGTTTACACGCCGTAATTAACGAAAAGCCAGCAAGCCGTCAACAAGCGATGGATATCCTAGCTCAACATGTTGAGATCGACGGTGTAAGACAATTTCTCTCTAAGTCACTATACAAAAATGGCGATAAAATGGACTGGCGGTTTAACGTACCGAGCCTTTTTGAGAATTACGCACAAATTATCGGCTGGCAGGAAATTGCCCCAACAGACATACCCACTCTGTTTATTAAAGGTGGTGATTCCGATTACTTAATGCCAGAGCACCAACCTGCGGTGCAAAAACAGTTCAAACAAGCAAAAGCACATATTATCGCTAATACTGGCCACTGGCTTCACGCCGAAAAACCGGCTGAAGTAATGAGAGTCATTCGGAAATACATTTCGAGTTAACAAATTCGAAAAGCAACAATAGATTATTGAAATAACCCTTCTTGTAGTGCATTAACTTTACCGTTTAACAGTGGTATAGTGCGCCCAAGATTTTTCGGCATGAAGGACTAAAATGCTTTACGACTATATGGATATGCTCGAGTCTATTGGGCTCGATCTTCTTTTTGCTGCTATCTTCTTTTTCATCGGGATGGCGATAAAAGATGTGCTAAAGCAAGGCAATGTACCTGTTTTTGGTCGTCGTATTGTGTGGTTAGTCCTTTTCCTAGGCTGTGCTGGCTTTATTGCAAAAGGTGTAATTCAGCTAACTTGGGAAGGCTCAGGGTTAGGTTAAACCCTTAGTACCATCGCCAATAACAAACAATGTAAAGGTATAGACTCTATGGCAAGTGTAGGTATCTTCTTCGGTAGCGACACAGGTAATACTGAAGCCGTTGCAAAGATGATTCAAAAGCAACTAGGTAAGCATCTAGTTCACGTTCAAGACATCGCGAAAAGCAGCAAAGAAGACATTGATAACTTCGATCTTCTTCTTCTAGGTATCCCAACTTGGTACTACGGTGAAGCCCAATGTGATTGGGATGATTTCTTCCCTGAACTTGAGCAAATCGACTTCTCTACTAAGCTAGTGGCTATCTTTGGCTGTGGCGACCAAGAGGACTACGCAGAATACTTCTGTGACGCGATGGGCACAGTACGTGATATCGTTGAGTCTAAAGGCGGCACAATTCTTGGCCATACTTCAACAGAAGGCTACGAATTTGAAGCGTCTAAAGCACTTGTTGAAGGCGACGACAGCCAATTCGTAGGTCTATGTATCGATGAAGACCGTCAACCGGAACTGACTGACGAACGTGTTGAGAACTGGGTTAAACAGATTTACGAAGAAATGTGTTTAGCTGAGCTTGAAGGCTAAATAAATCGAATTATACAAAGACCTCCGATTGGAGGTCTTTTTGTATATTTTCACAAAGCATCGGTGAGCACTTCCTCTTCACGATACTGAGGTTTCTTTCTTACATAAAGCTTGCGTTGAACCTCTGAAACCACGTTCCCCTGTTTATCTTTTACATGGGTAATAAATTCAGGAAAACACTTTTCTCCATTCCGTGTCATTTGATAAATGTTTTCTAGCATCCCTTCAGTGACCTCGAATTCTGCAAATAAATCACTTTGCCCTGGCTTAATAAAGTTAATACTCGCCTCTTTATCCCACACGTAATACTCCTCGCGTAGAATCCCCATCAGCATCAACGAGTAAATGGGATCAGTTAAAGAGAAAATACTGCCACCATACTGAGTACGATTGGCGTTTTTATTCCACCAGCGAAGTTTCAAACGCACCTTCACGGTACGAAAGTCTTCAGAAATATGTAAGATTTTAATACCAGCGCCCCAAAAAGGTGGCCAAATATTGAGTGCGAATTTTACAATTCCTGGTTTGTATATCTTCGCAAGTCGCTTATTCATCGCAGTCCGTGCCCTCTCTAAGCTCAATGTTACAAAACTGTAACTGGTCAGATCTGTAATATAATCGACCTGTTTCTAATTTACAAAAAGATTCTATTAACCCTTTGAAGTTCGTGGTTTAATGTTCTGAGCGCTTATCCTATAATGGTAGGAAGATTGAATTCTGTTAAATCGCTGCAGATGATCCAACGGGAAAGTATATGTCAGATAATAATCAGGCGCTGAAGGATGCGGGTTTAAAAGTAACCCTTCCAAGGCTAAAAATTCTAGAAGTACTTCAGCAGCCAGACTGCCAGCACATCAGTGCTGAAGATTTGTACAAAAAGTTGATTGATCTAGGTGAAGAGATTGGCCTAGCAACTGTTTACCGAGTTCTAAACCAATTCGATGATGCTGGTATTGTAACTCGTCACCACTTTGAAGGTGGTAAGTCAGTCTTCGAATTATCGACTCAACATCACCACGACCATCTAGTGTGCCTAGACTGTGGTGAGGTAATTGAATTTTCTGACGATCTTATTGAAGAACGTCAAAAAGAGATTGCAGCTAAGTACAATGTCACGCTAACAAACCACAGCTTATACTTGTACGGCAAGTGCAGTGATGGTGGTTGTAAAGACAATCCAGATGCACACAAACCAAAAAAATAACGGTTTGTTGATTTAAAATAAACGTCAGCTCATGCTGGCGTTTTTTGTTTCTGAGGGCGATATCTTTCAATAGCTGAATTGCCGTACCAACTTTTGTAAAGCGTCGATTAGACTTACCAATTCAAACCTTAATAAACATCATTGTTTTGCTTCCAAACCGAACATTTATCAAACGTCCCTCGTTCTTAAGCAACTCCCTACACTACCTATAACCGCCGCATTACGATAATGAGAATAAAAAAATGCCAGCATTTGCTGGCATTTTTATCGATTTTTGCATTAATCGAGATTATTGGTTCTCAATTTTTGCCCAAGTATCACGTAGGCCAACCGTGCGGTTGAATACTAGTTTATCTGCTGAAGAATCTTTCGAGTCTGCGCAAAAGTAACCCATACGCTCAAACTGGTAGCCTTTTTCTGCTTCTGCTGACGCTAAGCTAGGCTCTACAAAACCATTGATCACAACTAATGATTCAGGGTTGATTGTAGAAGCAAAGTCTTCTGCTGCACCCGGGTTTGGAACCGTAAATAGACGATCGTACAGACGGATTTCCGCTGGTAATGCTTTATCAGCTGATACCCAATGAATCACACCTTTTACTTTACGGCCATCAGCCGGGTTCTTACCTAGTGTGTCTGCATCGTAAGAACAGAAGATAGTCGTGATGTTGCCTTCGGCATCTTTTTCAACGCGCTCTGCTTTGATCACGTAAGCACCACGTAAGCGAACTTCTTTACCTAGCACTAAACGCTTGTACTTTTTGTTCGCCTCTTCACGGAAGTCTTCACGCTCAATCCACAACTCACGAGTGAATGGTACTTCACGCACACCCATCTCTGGTTTGTTTGGGTGATTAGCGACCGTCAAGTTTTCTACTGCACCTTCTTCAAAGTTTTCGATAACAACTTTAACAGGATCCAACACAGCCATTGCACGCGGAGCGTTCTCGTTTAGGTCATCACGAATACAAGATTCTAGTGAGCTAAACTCGATCATATTTTCTTGCTTCGTTACACCAATACGCTTACAGAACTCACGGATAGATGCTGGCGTGAAGCCTCGACGACGCAGACCTGAGACTGTTGGCATACGTGGGTCATCCCAACCGTTAACCAGTTTTTCAGTGACGAGTTGATTAAGCTTACGCTTAGACATCACTGTGTATTCAAGGTTTAAGCGACTAAACTCGTACTGATGTGGACGGCTTTCGATCGTGATGTTGTCCAGAACCCAGTCGTACAGACGACGGTTATCCATAAACTCAAGCGTACAGATAGAATGCGTAATGCCTTCTAATGCATCAGAGATACAGTGCGTGAAGTCGTACATTGGGTAAATGCACCACTTATCACCAGTTTGGTGGTGCGTAGCAAAACGCACACGGTATAAAACTGGATCGCGCATAACCATGAATGAAGAACCCATGTCAATCTTGGCACGAAGACACGCTTTACCTTCTTCAAATTCACCAGCGCGCATTTTTTCAAATAACGCTAAGTTCTCTTCAACAGAACGGTCACGGTATGGGCTTGGTTTACCTGGCGCCTTTAGCGTGCCACGGTATTCACGAATCTGCTCTGGACTTAGCTCATCTACGTACGCTAAGCCTTTGTTAATCAATTCAATTGCATATTCGTAAAGCTTATCGAAGTAGTTTGATGAGTAACATACTTCACCACTCCACTCAAAGCCCAACCAGTTTACATCTTTCTTGATAGACTCAACGTATTCGATGTCTTCTTTTTCAGGGTTCGTATCGTCGAAACGTAGATTACATTGACCCTGGTAGTCCTGAGCAATACCGAAGTTCAAACAGATAGACTTAGCATGACCGATATGCAGGTAGCCATTTGGCTCCGGCGGGAATCGAGTATGCACGCTAGTGTGTTTACCATCCGCTAGATCTTTATCAATGATCTGGCGAATAAAGTTTGATGGACGAGCATCAGCTTCACTCATCTATAGCACCTCAAAAATATTAGTATTGTCAGAGAAAACGGAACTCTGCATCCAAGTATGGTTTTGCAGAGTACATTGTTTCTAATGATCCACAATTCTAAGCAATTAGACAACAAGAACTCGCGCTAAAACGACAATATTTATCGAGTTAGTGCGAAAGCACAGCAGATTCAAAGTGCCAAAACAAAAAAAGACCTCCCAAGGGAGGTCTTTAGTCAGATATCAGTTCGATGTAATTAAGGCAATTTTACATTCGATAGGTCTTCATTAGCACCGATTGCTTTCATTTCGCCAGCAACGATTTCAGCTAGAGGGCCAAGGATAACTTGAAGGTTGTTTTCACCAAGTTTAACCACACCTTTCGCACCCAGTTTCTTCAGTACTTCCTCATCAGCGACTGAACGATCTTTTAGCGTCAAGCGTAGTCGAGTGATACATGCGTCGATTGAAGTTAGGTTGTCATGACCGCCAAGTGCTTTTAAGTATTGGCGAGCTAGGTCACCACTTTTCTTCTCACCAGCAGGCGCTGCAGCTTCGCTGTCGTCATCTTCACGGCCAGGCGATTTCAAGTTGAATGCGCGGATTGCGAAGCTGAATGTGAAGAAGTATAGAGCACCAAAGCCAAGACCAACTGCACCAAGTAGTAGCGGTTTAGTTGCTAGACCGTAGTTCAACAAGTAGTCAATTAGACCAGCTGAGAATGTGAAGCCGTGTAGCGTACCAAGCATGTTAGCAACAACTAGCGACAGACCAGTGAACACTGCGTGAATCGCGTATAGTGCAGGCGCTAGGAATACGAACATGAACTCTAGAGGCTCTGTGATACCAGTTAGGAATGAACAGAATGCAACAGAGAACAATGCACCACCAACTTGGCTGCGTTTCTCAGCAGGAGCCGCTAGGTACATAGCAAGCGCCGCACCAGGTAGACCGAACATCATTACTGGGAAGAAACCGTTCATGAACACACCAGCGCTCTTATCGCCGCCGAAGAAACGGTGTAGGTCACCAGATTTAACTGTTTCAGTTACTTCCTTCACTGTTGCAGTGATTTCAGGAGTGACAGAGTTAGCGAATTCAAATGTATGAGTTTGACCAGCCACAAGCGTTTTCGCTAGCGCAGGATCCACACACAGTTGTTGTAGAGCAGGAAGCGCTTGACCCGCAGCATTTGCACCAGTTACTAGCACTTCTTGACAAGACCCCATACCAAACCAGAAGAATGAGTTAAGTACGTGGTGTAGACCTACAGGAATAAGGGCACGGTTCAGTGTACCGTAGATAAACTGACCAATAGCGCCAGAAGTTGAGATGCCATGAGCAAGCGCATCTAGACCACCTTGAATTGTTGGCCATACAATGCCACCAACTGCACCAGCAACTAAAGCGAATAAACCTGCCATAATCGGCACTAAACGTTTACCAGAGAAGAAAGCAAGCCACTCAGGAAGACGTGTAGCATGGAAAGCGTTGTAAGAGTGGCCAGCAATAATACCTGCGATGATACCACCAAAGAACGACATGTTTACTGATGCATCAATTGTTGACGCTGTCGCCGTCAGTACAAAGTACGCAACTGCACCAGCAAGGCCAGCTGCACCTTGACCGTCTTTAGATAGACCGATCGCAATACCAAGGCCAAATAACAATGGAAGGTTAGAAAAGATTGAGTTACCTGCTTGTGCCATAAATGCGATGTCAAAAACATCCGGCTGGCCCAAGCGCAGTAACAAGCCTGCGATTGGCAAAGTCGCAATAGGAAGCATAAGAGCTTTACCTAACTTCTGCGCGTATCCGAGAATATTCACCTTAAGTTCCCCCTATAGGATTAGATGTTATGTTGAATGACTTATTTCAGTCGTCCAATTTAGTCATCCTCAGTTTATGACATTAATTTTGCTCCGCAAATTAAAAGCTCACCGTTTGTGATCATAATCACCACAATTTGCCCTTTCGGAAGGTTTTTGCTAGCGAGATCATAAAACTTATTTTATTATACGAAAAAATGGCGTTTTAAAGATAATATTCTCGCACTTTATGCAAGGCAGAATCAGTGTTATTTTGGTATCTAGGCGGGTAAATCACTGTAACTTTGCTCTGAAAAAGAATCATAAAAAACCATACAATTATTACTTTTCAGTTAGTTACTATGACAATAACATCGATAAAACGCGACTTGCTGTATGTGACTCGTTATCTAATTCAGTGATACAAACTAAGTACCCATATGACTAAAGCAGTCTCCACTTAGGTAACGATATAGAAATTGAATTCTCATCTATAAGGACTAGCTGACTATGTACGCGCTAAGTAACTGTAAAATTTATACCGGTAGTGATGTTCTTACCGATCATGCGGTCATCATCGAAAACGACCTTATTCAATCTATTGTGCCGGTTGCAGAGCTACCTCAGGGCATCGAAGTGAAAGACCTCGCAGGCGCAAACCTAAGTCCGGGCTTTATCGACCTGCAACTGAATGGCTGTGGCGGTGTAATGCTAAACGATGCAATCACACCGGAAACCATGCAAATCATGCACGAAGCAAACCTCAAGTCCGGCTGTACTAGCTTCTTACCAACGCTCATTACTTCATCAGACGAAGATATGCGAACTGCAATTTCTGCCGCTCGTGAATATCATAACCAATATCAAAACCAATCACTTGGTCTACACCTAGAAGGTCCTTATCTTAACGTCGCGAAAAAAGGTATCCACAACGTCGATTTTATTCGCCCGTCAGATGAAAACATGATTGATCTTATCTGCGCAAACGCCGATATCATAGCTAAAGTAACGCTTGCACCAGAGCAAAACGATCCAGAGCATATTGCACGATTAAAAGCAGCCGGCATCGTAGTTTCTATTGGTCATACAAATGCGACCTACGCCGAAGCGCGTAAAGGCTTTGAAGCAGGTATTACTTTTGCCACACACCTATTTAACGCGATGACACCAATGGTTGGTCGTGAACCTGGAGTTGTTGGTGCAATTTACGATACGCCTGACGTTTATGCTGGCATTATTGCCGATGGTTTCCACGTAGACTACGCAAACATCCGAATTGCTCATAAAATCAAAGGTGACAAGCTTGTTTTGGTGACGGATGCCACAGCTCCAGCAGGTGCTAACATTGATCACTTTATTTTTGTCGGTAAGAAAGTATATTACCGAGATGGTAAGTGTGTTGATGAAAATGGCACACTAGGCGGCTCAGCTTTGACAATGATAGAAGCAGTTCAGAATTCAGTTGAGCACGCGGGGATCGCTTTAGACGAAGCTCTACGAATGGCCACGTTATACCCAGCAACTGCAATTGGTGTTGAGGATCGCCTTGGCCGAGTTCGAAAAGGGATGGTTGCAAACCTGACCATTTTCGATCGTGACTTCAAAGTAAAAGCGACGGTTGTTAACGGACAATACGAGCAAAATTAAGCATGAATGGCGGACAGATTGGTAATGTAGATTTAGTAAAACAGCTTAACAGCGCTGCGGTATATAGGCTGATTGATCAGCAAGGTCCTATCTCCCGTATTCAAGTCGCAGATGTGAGCCAGCTCGCACCTGCTAGTGTTACCAAAATAACCCGCCAACTTTTAGAGCGCGGCCTTATTAAAGAGGTCGCCCAGCAAGCTTCAACTGGTGGTCGTCGTGCAATCTCTCTGACCACCGAAGTCAAACCCTTCCACTCTATTGCGGTTCGTTTAGGTCGAGATTACGTACAATTTTGTTTGTACGATTTAGGTGGCACTGCACTTGCGGAAGATCAACACGAACTGCATTACACCAACCAAGCTGACTTGATCGCTGGGCTTATCGATTTACTTAAAGACTTCGTTAACCGTTGCGAAGACAAAATTGATCAGCTCATCGCTATTGGTATTACGCTACCGGGCCTTGTAAACCCAACAACGGGCGTAGTTGAGTACATGCCGAATACCGATATCGATAATCTGGCGCTGGGTGAAATTGTTGGAGAGAAGTTTAATACCGCATGCTTTGTTGGGAATGACGTACGTGGCATGGCGTTAGCGGAGCACTACTTTGGGGCAAGCCAAGACTGTCAGGACTCCATTTTAGTTAGCGTTCACCGCGGTACTGGTGCAGGTATTATCGTTAACGGCCAGGTTTTTCTTGGTTTTAACCGCAACGTCGGTGAAATTGGTCATATCCAAATCGATCCGCTTGGTGAACAGTGCCAATGTGGGAACTTTGGTTGCTTAGAAACCGTAGCAGCGAACCCAGCTATTATCCAACGAGTAAAACAACTGATTGCTCAAGGCTATGAGTCAAGCTTGACTGACCTTGAAAACATCACGATTGAAGCAGTGTGTCAGCATGCAATGGATGGTGACGAACTTGCAAAGCAGAGTTTAGTGCGAGTGGGTAACCAGTTAGGTAAAGCGATTGCAATTACCGTTAACTTGTTTAATCCTCAGAAAATTGTCATTGCGGGCGACATTACTGCCGCACAAGACATAGTCTTCCCTGCCATTCAACGCAATGTCGAAAATCAATCTCTCAAAACTTTCCATAACGACCTTCCTATCGTGGCTTCACACATTGATAAGCAGCCAACGATGGGCGCATTTGCGATGATTAAACGCGCAATGCTAAACGGAGTTTTGTTACAAAAGTTACTTGAAGACTAAGTTTATACAACTAATTGAGTTACAATCTCGGGCTGTGTTTTCACAGCCCGTTTTTGTATATCAGGAATACAGCTCAACAGTATGGAAATTATTCTAATTACAACAGCTTTTTTAGCTGGCTTTATTGCGCTTAAATGTAGCCTCCCTCCCCTCGTTGGTTTTCTACTGGCAGGATTTGGTTTGCATGCATTTGGCTATCAAAGCAATGACGTTATCGTCACTCTTGCAGATCTTGGTGTCACTCTTCTTCTATTCACGATCGGACTCAAGCTTGATGTCAAAACGCTACTGTCCAAAGAAATATGGGGAGGAGCGACCGCCCACAACATACTGTCTACCGCTTTTTTTGCACTAGCGCTATCAGGTTTAAAACTACTGGGCTTAACTTCGCTCGCCAGTATGGATAGCGGTCAAATCCTACTTTTAGCTTTTGCACTATCGTTCTCCAGTACCGTTTTTGCCGTAAAAGCATTGCAAGAAAAAGGGGAAATGAACGCTACCTACGGCACACTCGCGATCGGTATCTTGGTTATGCAAGATATTTTTGCCGTGGTATTCCTGACTGCTTCAACTGGCAAAGTCCCAGAATGGTATGCCATTGGTTTGTTCGCATTGCCTTTCCTTCGTCCACTATTCTATAAGCTGTTAGATAAAGTTGGCCACGGCGAAATGCTGGTGCTGTTCGGTATTTTCTTCGCGCTTGTTGTTGGGGCAGGGCTATTCGAACTGGTCGGTATGAAACCAGACTTGGGCGCGCTGATTTTAGGCATGTTGCTCGCAGGCCACCCTAAAGCTTCAGAGCTATCAAAATCGCTATTCAATATGAAGGAGCTGTTCTTAGTCTGCTTCTTTTTAAACATTGGCTTGTCCGCTTCATTGAGCGTCAATGGCGTCGTACTCGCCCTACTATTTATCTTACTGCTGCCTATAAAAGGGCTCTTGTACTTCGTCACGATTAATCACTTTAAGTTTCGAGTACGTACCTCTTTGCTCGCCTCTTTATCGCTGTTCAACTACAGTGAGTTTGGCCTTATAGTCGCAGGGTTGGCCTATAAAATGGGCTGGATGCCAAGCGATATGCTCGCTGCGATTGCGGTTGCGGTGTCTGTGTCCTTTATTATTTCTGCGCCACTTAACCGCCTTAGCCACAAAATTTATCAACACTCCGGCAAGTGGCTGCAAGAGACAGCCGCAGAAAAGCTTAACCAGCGTGACCAACTCATTAACCCTGGGCATGCCCAGGTATTGATCTTAGGCATGGGGCGCATCGGGACTGGGGCCTATGATGAATTACGTGCGCGCTATGGCAAAATTTCACTAGGCATAGAAATTCGTGAAGATGCAGCACATCAGCACCGTTCAGAGGGAAGAAACGTGATCGCTGGCGATGCCACAGACCCAGATTTTTGGGAACGAATTTTAGATACAGGTCATGTCAAACTGGTGCTGCTTGCCATGCCTCATCATCAAGGTAACCAAACCGCACTTGAGCAGCTTAAACGCAGAAAATATAAAGGGCAAATAGCTGCTATCGCCGAGTACCCAGATCAGTTGGAAGGTTTGCTGGAAAGCGGAGTTGACGCCGCATTCAATATATACAGTGAAGCAGGTAGCGGTTTTGCTCGACATGTGTGTAAACAACTTGAACCTCAGTTCACACCAATAAAATAAGCAACCATACTAATATTTTTTAAAAGCCTTTCTATCAATAGAAAGGCTTTTTTGTATGGTTTTTATACCAAACCTTGATTCCATTCACCAAACCAGCCATTAAATTAAATAATATTTACACAACAAGGCTTTTTATCATTTTTATAATCACAAAACGTTGCTTTTTTTACTAGTAATGGCAAATTGAAGCCATACCGATTAGAAATTATTTAGTTTAGTAAGGATGTAGTATGTGTTCAGTATTTGGCATTTTAGACATTAAAAGCGATGCAGCCGCATTGCGCCCTATCGCATTAGAAATGTCGAAAAAACTTCGTCATCGTGGCCCTGACTGGTCTGGGATTTACTCTTCAGAGCGCGCTATTTTAGCGCATGAGCGCTTGGCGATTGTTGGTCTAAATAGTGGTGCACAACCGCTATACAGCCCTGATAAAAAGCTCATCCTTGCAGTCAATGGTGAAATCTACAACCATAAAGAAATTCGTGCTCGTTACGAAGGAAAATACGAGTTTCAAACCGATTCAGACTGTGAAGTCATTCTTGCACTGTACCAAGATATGGGTGCAGATCTCCTTGAAGAACTAAACGGTATTTTCGCTTTTGTTCTGTACGATGAAGAAAAAGACGAATACTTAGTCGGTCGCGACCACATTGGCATTATCCCTCTTTATCAAGGTCATGATGAGCATGGCAACTACTATGTTGCATCAGAGATGAAGGCACTTGTTCCAGTATGTAAAACAGTGAGCGAGTTCCCTCCTGGTAGCTACTACAGTTCAAAAGATGCCGAGCCAACGCGTTACTATGTTCGTGACTGGAACGAATACGCTGCCGTTCAAGGTAACACCACCAGCAAAGAAGAACTGACTGAAGCGCTAGAAGCGGCTGTTAAACGCCAACTAATGACTGACGTGCCTTACGGTGTACTTCTTTCAGGTGGTCTAGATTCTTCTATTACATCTGCGGTAGCAAAACGCTTTGCAGCGATGCGTATTGAAGATGATGAAAAGTCTGAAGCTTGGTGGCCACAACTGCACTCTTTTGCTGTTGGCCTAGAAGGCGCGCCTGACCTGAAAGCCGCTCGCGAAGTTGCCGACCAAATCGGTACCGTTCACCATGAAATGACTTATACAATTCAAGAAGGTCTCGACGCGATTCGCGACGTGATTTACCACATCGAAACGTACGATGTGACCACCATCCGCGCATCCACACCTATGTTCTTAATGGGTCGTAAGATCAAAGCGATGGGTATCAAGATGGTATTGTCTGGTGAGGGCGCTGACGAAATCTTTGGCGGCTACCTGTACTTCCACAAAGCGCCAAACGCGAAAGAGTTCCACGAAGAAACGGTACGTAAACTGCTTGCTCTGAACATGTTTGACTGCGCGCGCGCAAACAAATCGCTAGCGGCATGGGGGGTTGAAGGCCGAGTACCGTTCCTTGATAAAGAGTTTATTGATGTTGCAATGCGCCTAAACCCAGCAGATAAGATGTGTGGCAACGGCAAAATGGAAAAACACATTCTACGCGAGTGTTTTGAGCATTACTTGCCAGAGTCGATCGCATGGCGTCAAAAAGAACAGTTCTCTGATGGCGTAGGTTACAGCTGGATTGATACGTTGAAAGAAGTCGCAGAGCAAAAAGTGACGGATCAGCAGATGGAAACGGCTCAATACCGCTTCCCATACAACACGCCAACCACAAAAGAAGGTTACGTGTACCGAGAAATCTTTGAAGAGCTGTTCCCACTACCTTCAGCGGCTGAGTGTGTGCCAGGTGGTCCTTCAGTAGCTTGTTCATCAGCGAAAGCAATTGAATGGGATGAGTCATTCCAAAACTGTGTAGACCCGTCAGGTCGTGCAGTGCAAACCGTCCATAACGACGCTTACTAAGCGACTAAGTAGGGTGTCATGCCCTACTCCTAATCGGTAATCATCGTTGTTTTGCTAAGCTCGCTAACAGCGTCCCACTGCTGGTGATCACTAGCAAGATTAAAAAAGAGGTGCCAAAGCACCTCTTTTTTTGTTTGTACGCATTAGCTATTTCAAGTCTAAATCGCTGTTGTCAATGCTGACAGGCACTCGTTTAGTGATCATCTGCACTAACATGATTGAGCGTTTCTCACCATCTTGCTCTTGGAAGATAGCATCTATACCTGCAAACTGACCGCTCTTAACTCGGATTTGATCACCTGGTTTTGGCATACACTCAGAAGCGGTATTTTCATTACAGCATTTTTCTAGCTGCATCAATTCAAAGACTAAGTCACCTTGGACTTCTTTTGGTTGAGCACCAAAACGCACAAAATCAACAACCCCTCGAGTGGAGCGGACTGAGGTGAAGTTAGGTCCCTGTTCATAATCAAAGTAAGCAAACACATAACAAGGAAACAGCGGCTCTTCGACTTTTTGTCTTTTCCCGCGCAAAATCTTCTCAACTTCTACAGTTGGATAAAAGCACTCTACACCTTGGTTTTCAAGGTGCTGTTTCGCCCTAACCTGCTCCCCACGTTTACAATAAAGTAGATACCAACGTTTCATCTTTTTTACTAGCCAATTCTATTTTGTTTTTATCCTAGCATTAAGCCAAAGTTGAGTCATTGACATTCAGTTTATCTATAAAAGTATGATTATACATCGCTCGCATTAACGGTATTTTTTCAAGAACTTACGAGAAGAAGTCCATAGACAAAAATGGAAATTAAGTTTGTAACACAGCCAACACACCATCATATCATCTGCAAATACACTCAAAAACAGTCACTTAACAAACAACTTTAGTCGTAATGCAAAATTTTATTGTTTGTCACTCATTAAATTGCAATGTATACGTAGAAGTCGTTAAAAAATGTAATAACTATTATTAGAAGAGCTTATGTCAAACCAACATCAATATTTCGGCCATCCTCGTGGCTTGTTCTTATTGTTCGGTACTGAACTGTGGGAACGCTTTTCTTACTACGCAATGCGCGCCATTCTAGTACTTTACCTTACAGATACAACGATGAATGGCGGCCTTGGCTGGTCAACCAAAGACGCACTAGACCTATACGGTATTTATACTGGTCTTGTGTATATCACACCTCTTATCGGTGGTTACTTAGCGGATAACTATTTAGGTCAACGCCGTTCAATTTTGCTTGGTGGCGCGTTAATGGCTATCGGCCAGTTTACACTCGCACTTCCTGCTGACGCTCTGGGTATTGGTTCGCTACACAGTTTCTATTTAGGTCTTGGTCTGCTTATCACTGGTAACGGCCTCTTTAAGCCGAATATCTCAACCATGGTTGGCGATTTATATAAAGAAGGTGACAACCGTCGTGACGGCGCATTCACTATCTTTTATATGGGTATCAACTTAGGTGCGTTACTTGCCGGCGTCGTTTCTGGCTCTGTGACAACCTCTTACGGTTGGAAAGCCGGTTTTGTGGCCGCAGGTGTAGGTATGATTATTAGCTTAGTGATGCAAATGGTGCTAGCTCAGTCTTGGCTTGGTGACATCGGTCGCGAGCCCGCAGCAAAACGAGATCTAAGCAACAAAAACTCCACCACGAAGCAACCCCTAACGAAAGAAGAAGTAAACCGACTAAAAGTAATTTTGGTCATGAGCTTATTCACTATCGTCTTCTGGGCTGGCTTTGAGCAGGCCGGTGGCCTAATGAACATCTACACTCAACAATATACTGATCGTATGATTGGTGGTTTTGAAGTACCTGCTGCGTGGTTCCAATCGCTAAACCCATTTTTCATTATTACCCTAGCACCAGTTCTGGCGGTCCTTTGGGTAAAACTGGGGAAACGCGAACCTACGTCGCCAGTGAAATTTGCGATGGCACTATTTTTCTTGGCAATTGGCTTCCTATGTATGGTTGGCGCTGTGCTAGAACAAGGTGGAGACACAACGGTAAAAACATCAATGTTGTGGCTGGTGGGTGCTTTCTTCTTCCACACCTTGGGCGAACTGTGTTTATCTCCAATTGGTCTTTCACTGGTAACCAAGTTAGCACCGCTTCGCTTAGCTTCACTCATGATGGGTGCATGGTTTGGCTGTAATGCGATTGCAAACTACGTTGCGGGCTATGTGGGGTCTCACGTAGGAGAATTGGGCGCAATGGCTATCTTTAGTGGCATTGCCGTCAGCGCTACCGTGAGTGGTGTCATCCTACTTCTATTCTCGAATACGCTCGTTCGCTGGATGCATGGTGCAGAGAATACTCACAGCACAGCAGAACAAGTCGAAGAGCAGCAAGTACAAGTCGCTTAATCGCTCTACAAAAAAGGGTCGCTTTTGCGACCCTTTTTTGTACCTAAAGCTTAGAGTGAACTAACTCAGCCATCATTTCTATATGAAGCTCACTATCGTTCAAACAAGGAATGTAGGTAAAGTTTTCACCACCTGCTTCAAGGAAAATCTCTTCACACTCTTCCGAGATTTCTTCCAACGTTTCTAAACAATCCGAAGAGAATGCTGGTGTCACTACATTGATATTTTTTACCCCTTTTGCAGGAAGTGCCTCTAGGGTTTTATCGGTATAGGGCTGTAACCACTCTTCTCGGCCAAATCGAGACTGATACGTCATACCTATCTGTTGCTCGTTTAACCCTAACGCTTCAGCGAGTAAGCGAGTCGTTTCTTCACAGTGCTGAGGGTAAACATCTCCATTATCAGCGTAACGTTTTGGAATACCGTGATAAGAACATAGCAAGTAGTCTCCCTTACCATACTCTTGCCAATGTTCACGAACTGAATGCGCTAACGCTTCAATGTATTTCGGGTGATTGTAGTAATCCCGAATAAAGCTAAAGCCCGGTATCACGGGCAGGTTTTTAAACGCTTTAGTGATTCCGTCAGAAACCGCTGCCGTTGTTGTGCCCGAGTATTGCGGATACAAAGGTAAAACGATGACTTCCCCTACCCCTTGAGCCAACAGCGCTTCAAAACCTGATTGCAAACTTGGATTTCCATAAGTCATGCCAAGTTCGACTGGCATATCAAGCTTTTGAGCCAACTTTTCTGTTTGACGCTTAGAGTACACCATCAGTGGCGAGCCCTCTTCCATCCAAACTGATTGATAGAGTTTAGCAACCTTGGGAGCTCGGATTGGAAGGATAACGCCGTGCAATAGCGGACACCAAAGCCATCGAGTCATGTCTACCACTCGGTGATCATGAAGAAACTGACTTAAAAAGCGCTTTACGGCAGGAGCGGTTGGTGCGTCAGGAGTACCCAGGTTCACAAGGAGTACACCCTGTTTATTATTCTCTTTCATAACATCCTATTCATGGTAAACGGCTTGGTTCATATACTTAAATAGCCTCACAGCGCTGCATCGCTGCAGCTTGAAGTTATTTAGATATATGTTTACGAGTAAACTAAAAAAAGCGACCACTTGGGTCGCTTTCAATATATCAAAATATTAAATTTTTGACTTCAGCAAATTAAGAAAGTGCTTTCTCGATATCTGCACTAACTTCAGCTACTTGCTTAGTACCATCAAACTTAAGGTACTTAGTGTTGCCTGCTTCAGCTTCTTTACCGTAGTAGTTGATTAGTGGTGCAGTTTGCTCGTGGTAAACACCTAGACGTGCACGTACTGTTTCTTCTTTGTCGTCATCACGAACAACAAGATCTTCACCAGTTACATCATCTTTACCTTCCACTTTAGGCGGGTTGTAAACCACGTGGTAAGTGCGACCAGAAGGAAGGTGAGCACGACGACCTGCCATGCGCTCAACAATCACATCATCTGCAACGTCAAATTCGATAACGTAGTCTACATCAACGCCCATTTCTTTTAGGCCGTCAGCTTGAGGAATAGTACGTGGGAAACCATCCAGTAGGAAACCGTTTGCACAGTCTTCTTGAGCGATACGCTCTTTGATAAGGCCAAGGATGATTTCATCAGAAACTAGCTGACCAGCGTCGATAACAGCTTTAGCTTGTTTACCAAGCTCTGTACCTGCTTTGATAGCAGCACGAAGCATATCACCAGTAGAGATTTGTGGAATACCGTATTTTTCCATGATGAAGTTTGCTTGTGTGCCTTTACCTGCACCTGGAGCACCTAGAAGAATGATGCGCATGATTTATCCTCTTTAATATTTAAGATTTATACCGAAGCTCACAATAGCTGGGCTTCTTAGACATCAAACCCGAGAAGCACTCGCAACGATAAGTTTCGGTATAACGTATATAGGCGAGCAAAAATACACGCCTTATTACTCACATTCAAGTCGCAGATTCTATCACAGGTTCGCCGCGCAAAGAGTGTATTAAGACTAAAGAATGTTAACGATACCCTCTTTCACGCCCTATTGATTATTAACTCAACACCTGAGATGCAAAATTTTGCGACAACAAACAAAAAGCTCGCGAAATGCGAGCTTTTTGATGTACTGAGGTTATTACACCTTAGTCAAAAGTTTATTAACAGCTCCTAAGAACTCCGTCGGGTCCTCAATTGAGCCTCGCTCTGCAAGCATTGCTTGACCAAGCAGGACTTCTACCCAACGACCAAATGCCTCTTCATCCGCTTCGTCAGCCATGCGCTTAACCAGCTCGTGCTCAGGGTTTAGCTCAAAGATGTACTTCACTTCTGGCACTGCCTGACCCGCCGCTGCAAGAAGCTTCGCCATTTGAGTGCCCATTTCGTAATCGTCCGTTACCACAACAGCAGGTGTAGACGCGAGTTTAAAGGTCGTACGAACTTCTTTCACACGATCGCCTAGGTAAGACTTCGTGCGTTCTACAACCGACTTAAACTCTTCTTCAGTTTCTTTCTGCTTCTCTTTTTCTGCTTCATCTTCAAACTGACTTAGATCGAGCCCAGCTTTTGTGATTGATTGGAACTGCTTGCCGTCAAACTCAGTTAAGTAGTTCATCAGCCACTCATCAATGCGGTCGTACATCAAGATAACTTCAATGCCTTTCGCTTTGAACTGCTCTAAGTGAGGGCTGTTTTTCGCAGCTGCATAGCTGTCTGCCGTCAAGTAGTAGATCTTATCTTGACCTTCTTTCATGCGCTCAACGTAAGCAGCTAGACCCACGGTTTGCTCCGCAGAATCCACTTCAGTTGAAGCAAAGCGCAATAGGCCTGCAACTTTCTCTTTGTTTGCGAAGTCTTCTGCCGGACCCTCTTTCATCACAAGACCAAACTCTTTCCAGAATGATTGGTATTTCTCTTCATCATTCTTAGCCATGCGCTCTAGCATCGTTAGCACACGCTTAGTACAAGCATTACGTAGAGACTGAGTCACTTTGTTGTCTTGTAAGATCTCACGCGATACGTTGAGTGGCAGATCATTGGAGTCTATTAAACCTCGTACAAAACGTAGGTAAGACGGCATGAACTGCTCTGCATCGTCCATAATGAACACGCGTTGTACGTACAGTTTCAAGCCTGATTTGTGGTCGCGGTTCATCATATCCCATGGCGCTTTAGATGGGATGTAAAGCAAGCTCGTATAATCGTTTTTACCTTCTACACGGTTATGGCTCCAAACCAATGGATCGGCAAAGTCATGTGATACGTGCTTGTAGAACTCTTGATACTCTTCATCTGAGATATCCGATTTATTACGCGTCCACAGTGCTTGAGCTTTGTTGATTTGCTCCCACTTCTTCTCATCCGTTTCTTTGCCTTCGTCATCGCAAACAACAGTTTGGATGGAAACTGGGATGCCAATGTGATCCGAGTACTTGCTGATCACATCACGTAGACGCCATTCATTTAGGAACTCTTTACCTTCTTCACGCATATGAAGAATGATATCAGTACCACGCGATTCTTTAGTGATGTTTTCGATGGTGTACTCACCTTCACCGGCTGAGTGCCATTGCACTGCTTCATCAGCGGCTAGGCCCGCAGCACGAGTGCGTACGGTGACGGCATCAGCAACGATAAACGCAGAGTAGAAGCCAACACCAAACTGACCGATAAGCTGAGAGTCTTTGCTCTGCTCTTCAGACAGTTTCGAGAAAAACTCTGCGGTCCCGGATTTTGCAATCGTACCTAGGTGCTCGATCACATCATCGCGGCTCATACCGATACCGTTATCAGAAATGGTTAAGGTATTTGCGCTTTCATCAAACGACAGTTTCACGCAAAGATCTGCATTACCTTCATATAAGTCTGGGTTAGATAGCGCTTGGAAGCGCAGCTTGTCCGATGCATCTGATGCGTTAGAAATCAGCTCGCGCAAAAAGATCTCTTTATTTGAATAAAGAGAATGGATCATTAAATGCAGTAGTTGTTTTACTTCTGATTGAAAACCACGAGTTTCTTTGTTTTGAGATACGGTTTCGCTCATGTGTGCTCCATAACATCTAAACTAATTGGCTTTTTCATGGAGATAAGTTTGTGACTTTCCCCTTGAAATTACCTTACTGAGATGTCATTTAACATGTGGCTGACAAATGTAAATTCAAGGTCAATATTGCTAAAAACGGTGTTTTTTTAGAAAAATTTAATTATCCTACCAGCCTAAAAGCATCTAAAATGTCGTGCGCACTCCATGCGCTTCGGTAATTTTGTGACATAAATCACTATAATTACAACATCATCCATCTAAGAAGAACTAAATGACTAACATCGGCACCAAATTTCTACTTGCTCAAAGGTTCACCTTTGATCCAAATAGTAATTCGCTCGCTGACCAACAAAACGGCAACGACGTTGTACGATTAGGAAGCAACGAAAGCCGTATACTTCTGATGTTGGCAGAGAGACCAAACGAAGTTTTAACCCGTAACGAGCTTCACGAGTTTGTTTGGCGTGAGCAAGGTTTTGAGGTGGATGACTCAAGCCTGACTCAAGCGATCTCTACTCTGCGTAAGATGTTGAAGGACTCAACAAAATCTCCAGAGTTTGTTAAAACGGTTCCTAAACGCGGTTATCAACTCATTTGTTCAGTGGAACGCCTAAGCCCATTATCTGCTGACTCTAATACTGACGTTGAAGAAATCACTTCTGAAAATGAAGCGCACGCTGCGGAAATAGAAACAAGTGACGCGCCGTCAACAGAAGCGGCTGCAGACACTACGACTGAAGTAGAGCCTCAAGTAGAACTACCTAAGGCACAGCCAAAACCAGCAGCCAACACGAATAACTGGCTGCCGCGTATGATCGTTCTTTTGTCTCTGCTGCTTCCTATTTGTGTATTGCTATTCACCAATCCTGCAGAGTCCCAATTCCGTCAGATTGGTGAGTATCAAAATGTACCTGTGATGACTCCTGTGAACCACCCGCAAATCAATAGTTGGTTGCCGTCCATTGAGCAGTGTATTGAACGCTACGTAAAATACCATGCAGAAGATTCAATGCCGGTAGAAGTGATTGCTACAGGTGGCCAGAACAATCAGCTGATTCTGAACTACATTCATGACAGTCAACATTCATATGAGAACGTGACATTGCGTATTTTCGCTGGTCAAAATGACCCAACCGATATCTGTAAATAAGGAGGCCAGAATGAAGATAAAATTAGCATCTGCGGTTTTGGCCGTATCCGTTCTTTTCAGTGGTTGGTTATATTGGGGTAGCGACCTAAAAGTGGAACAGGTCCTCACTGCCAATGAGTGGCAGTCAACCATGGTGACGGTCATTACAGACAGCTTGCCTGACGATCCTGTCGGCCCACTGCGTCGTGTTAATGTTGAATCAAATGTGAAATATCTCCCTAATGGAGACTATATTCGCGTAGCAAATATCAAACTATTCGCTCAAGGTTCAACGGCAGAATCCACGATTAATATCTCGGAAAAAGGGCGCTGGGAAGTCAGTGACAACTATTTGTTGGTTTCGCCTTCTGAGTTTAAAGATATTTCATCTTCTCAATCAAAAGACTTCTCCGAAGCACAGCTACGTTTGATCACTCAAATCTTTAAGCTTGATGCCGAGCAAAGTCGCCGTATTGATGTCGTGAACGAAAAAACGCTATTGCTCACTAGCTTGAACCACGGTTCTTCGGTGCTGTTTAAAAACTAACTTTGATTTGATGATAAGGGGGCAAGACGCCCCCTTTATTTTGCTTATGGATTGGCTAGATACCCTCACCCTCTTTTTCGGCTCACTTATCGCCAATACTCTGGCTTCGCTTTCTGGCGGCGGTGCAGGCTTACTTCAATTCCCTTTGCTCATTTTTCTCGGCTTGCCATTCTCGGTTGCACTGGGGACACATAAAGTGGCTTCCGTCGCTTTAGGCTTAGGGGCAGCAAGCACACACTTAAAAGCAGGCACAATTAAATGGAAGATAGCGCTCTACCTTATAGTCTCTGGCAGCATTGGCGTAGTCTTAGGGGCGAACCTAATTGTCCAAATACCTGATGGTATGGCGGAAAAAATGCTAGGGAGCATGATTCTCGCGCTCGGCATCTATTCACGATTTAAGAAATCGTTAGGCCAATCAGAAATAATACGTAACCGTCACCCAATCGGTTGGGTCATCGGCGGTGTCGGACTAATGCTCATCGGTATCATCAACGGGTCGCTGACCGCAGGTTCTGGTCTGCTCGTGACATTATTTTTAGTTCGCTGGTTTGGGTATAACTATAAACAAGCCGTTGCTTACACCATGATTTGTGTCGGCCTGTTTTGGAATGGCATTGGAGGCATTGCCGTCGTCCAAGCTGGCGCTCCGATACATTGGGCTTGGTTGCCTGTTTTATTGTTAAGCTCATTTCTAGGCGGCAGTTTAGGCGCATGGGCCGCGACTCGATACAGCAACCGAGTGATTAAAATTGCATTCGAAATTCTCACGTTTTCCGTGGGTATCAAGTTGCTAGTTTAAACCGATTAAAAGGAAAGTTTCATGGATAAAGCAATCATCGATATTTATTACTGCCGCCAATGCAACTGGATGTTGCGTTCAACTTGGCTATCGCAAGAACTACTGCATACTTTTAGCGAAGAAATAGAAACGATCAGCTTACACCCAGATACGGGTGGTCGCTTCGAAATTTTCTGCAATGGCCAGCAAATTTGGGAACGGAAAAAAGACAGCGGCTTTCCTGAAGCAAAGGTGCTAAAACAGCGCGTAAGAGACATTATCGACCCAGAACGCGATTTAGGACATTCAGACACAAAATAGGGAGCAATTCGCTCCCTATATTTTTACTTAGTAAAACCGTTAAATCATGGTTTGTGCTAATACTTCGCCTTCTGGCGTTTTTACCGTTAGCGTATTGTCTTCTAAAGTACCAAAGCTTCTTGGTAAACCATTACGTGGAAATGTCATCGAGCCTGGGTTAAATATAATGGCCCCATCTTGCATCTCTGCGACAGGAACATGCGTATGACCGTGGGCGATGATATCACCTTCACGCAGTGGCGGCCGTTTTTCAGAGTTATACAAGTGACCATGAGTCAAAAAGATTCTCTTGCCAGATTCAAGTAGCACCCACGAGTAATCCATCATCATTGGAAACTTCAATAGCATTTGGTCCACTTCACTATCGCAGTTACCACGCACAGAAATAATTTGCTCACTGTATTGGTTCAATAGCTCCGCCACCTGCGGTGGGTTGTAACCTTCTGGAATCGGGTTTCTTGGCCCGTGGTTTAGCGTATCCCCCAACAAAATCAGGTGCTCCGCACCTGAGGCTAAAAATAGCTCAATAGTTTCTTTAGTTGCTGGCAAAGAGCCATGCAGATCTGAGGCAAAAAATAGTTTCACGACATCGTCTCCTCACAAAGTACGAGGTCATTCTACGGCATTTTTATGACAGCTCAACCAACGACTACTGATAGCGCAATGATTCAATGACCATAGGCAAAATATAGAACCATGCTGCATACGCAGTTCCAACCAACACCAGTATCCAAAACACCATCGACATAAATTTTGACTTAGCTAGGTGGTGCAGCGGGTCTGGCTCTCCGCATCCTGGACATGCGTGAGCGCGCTTTGAGATTTGTTTCTCACACACAGGGCAAGAGACTAAAGGCATGATACAAATTCCTCGACAATAGACTTAGGGCGCAAAGAATAATGGTGAACTAACACATATGCAACCTAACATATATTAAATATTTTAGTTCTTTGTAACAGTCGCTGACTTGAGAAAAAATGCGTTGATTTTTCATTTATATCAACCCATTACACTTCTTCTCGCACCATGCCATTGATGACAATATTGTTATAACTCACCATGCCAATGACCTCCCCATCTTCAATGACAGGAGCTCGGCTAATGCCAAATCGTTCAAATAGGCGCGCACAATATTTCACATTCATATCAGGGTCGACACACAAAGCGGGCTTGGTCATGATTTCATAAATATTCGTGCGCTGTGGAGAGCGATTATTCGCCAGCACCTTTTTGGCAATATCATTCATCAAGACGATGCCATATTCATCGTTGTCATCTCGCTTTTTCACCACCAGCGCTTTGACTTGGTATTTTTTAGCCAACGTTATGCCTTCATAAACTGTCATTAGCCCATCAACCATGACATAAGTAGCCGCCATTACATCTCGAACTCTAATTATCGTTTGACTGCTCATAACTCATCCTCGACCACTTTGGTCAACGTCTCTACTTGATGCGCGACACCGACTGCATCCTCAATATCGATCTGAATAGCAATGCCCTGCCCCGACTCTCGGTCGAACTCACCAACTTCATTGATGGTTTCTAATATGTGTCGAGAAAGGTGCTCCTCAACGACAAACAGCAGCACATCTTTTTGTACTTCCAGCGTTAAGCCAAAAAACGTTCGCTTTTGATTTAAGCCTTGTCCACGAGCGTTATTAATCACTGTAGCACCGGTCGCACCAGCATCGCGTGCAGCGTCCAGTACCTTGTCTGTTTTGCTGTCTTCAACAAACGCAAGTATCAATTTAAAGCGCATTTTCTTCGTCCTCCGAGACATCTTTATTCAGCCATTGGGTTATTTGCGCATAGCCCATCACAGAGATCATAGGAAACAGACTGGCAAAAGCGATCAAGCCAAAGCCATCAATCATTGGGTTTCTTCCTGGGACGGTAGAAGCAAGCCCCAGCCCTAGTGCGGTTACAAGCGGAACAGTGACAGTAGAAGTCGTGACGCCTCCAGAATCGTAGGCGAGTGGAACAATAAGCTTTGGCGCATAAAACGTTTGAATCACAACCACGATGTAACCCGCAATGATGTAATAGTGAATAGGGTCACCGACAACAATCCGATAGCTCCCTAGCGCGATGCCAATGGCCACCCCAAATGCAACGGCCACGCGTAAACCGTTAATACTGATACTGCCACCAGAAACTTGGTTTGCTTTTATCGCTACAGCGATTAGAGAAGGCTCAGCAATCGTGGTACTAAAACCGATAAAAAAGGCGAAGGTATACACCCAATAGTAGTCGACCCACACTAAGGCTTTTCCCACAGAGACTTTAAACTCTTGTAAAAATTCCGGCGCCGTCAGTTGCACGGCCATGGTCTCTCCGAGCGGAAACAGAGCCATTTCTAATCCGAGCAAAAAAAGAGCGAGCCCAAGAATCACATAAACAAACCCAAGCAAAACCTTCTTAAGGTTGTTAACTGGACGCCTTAACACCGCTAACTGAAAACCAAAAATAATGCTGGCGATGGGAATGACATCTCGAACGGTCGATAATAAAGTGTCTAGGAAATGTTCAATTGAAATCATGTTACGACCATTCCGTAAACCATCACAAACATCATCGGTAGCAGCGAGGCAAAAGCGATTAAACCAAAACCATCCACCATGGGGTTGCGCCCTTTAATCGCCGATGCTAAACCAACCCCTAGTGCAGTGACCAAAGGCACGGTGATAGTCGACGTCGTCACACCTCCAGAATCATAAGCAACGCCAATAATGGCTTCCGGTGCAAACCACGTCAGGACTACAACGCCGACGTAGCCGCCGATGATCATGTAATGAATTGGCCACCCTTTTAAGATGCGCAGAACGCCAATAACGATGGCGATTCCCACAGAAAGCGCTACCGTTACTCGTAGCCCTTGTCCATAATCCTGCATCGATTGCTCTGAGTTTGGGATCATCCCGCCTTCTGCCGCAACTTCTGATGCTTCTTCTGCTACGGCCGTTAATGCTGGCTCTGCGATCGTGGTGCCAAACCCCAAACAAAACGCAAAAACTAACAACCAGAACACGCTACCTTTTTTTGCAAAGGCTTGAGCCATACTCTCTCCGATAGGAAAAAGACCAAGCTCTAGACCAAAAATAAAAAACGTTAACCCTAAAACCACAAGCAATAAGCCAAAAAGAATGGAGATGAGATTAGGAAGTGGCTCTTGCAAAACAACTAATTGAAAAAAAGTGATAACAACAACGATGGGTAGCAGATCGCGAGCACTATTAAGGAGCGCTCGAAAAAGAGCAACAAATGCTTCCATACCTATCCTCCTTGATGGTGCAAACTGATTACGCTTGTTCCGTTAGCGATGTTTTTAGTCTGGCATAGATTTAGTTCTCCTACCGTGAACGAATTAGCGCCACGCATAACATTTAGTTACATTTTTTCAATATGTGAAGTCAGTAGCCTCTCTACAGGCTTGCCACTATCCTAGAAATAATAGTCTTGAGATGATCAAGCTCAGCACAAAACGACTATAATGTTCTAATACGTGTACATTCAAAGAGATAACATGAAGATATTACTCACAGGTGGCACTGGGTTTATTGGTTCGGAGTTGCTCAAGCTGCTATCCACTCACCAAGTTATGCTACTTACACGCTCTCCGGAGCAAGCAAAACAACGCCTCCAACACGCTGATTTGGGTAATATCGAATACCTTGACTCGCTTGAGTCATTCGCCGACCTCAATCACATTGATGCCATAATTAATCTTGCGGGTGAGCCTATCGCAGATAAAAGATGGACCAGCGAGCAGAAAGAAAAAATCTGTAAAAGTCGCTGGAAAATTACCGAACAAATCGTTGAGCTGATCCACGCCAGCACAGAACCTCCCGCTGTTTTTATTAGTGGCTCGGCCGTTGGTTACTATGGCGATCAACAAGACCATCCGTTTGATGAGTGCCTGCATGTTAACAGTGAAGACTTTCCTCACGAGGTTTGTGCAAAGTGGGAGCAAATAGCCAAACGCGCAGAGTCTGAACAAACACGTGTTTGTCTATTGCGAACTGGCGTAGTACTCGGCCTTAATGGCGGGGCTGTGGCGAAAATGCTCTTACCTTACAAACTTGGCGTAGGCGGCCCGCTCGGGAACGGTAACCAGTACATGCCTTGGATTCACATTCTGGATATGGTCCGCGCCATCATGTACTTGCTTGAAACACCACATGCCCATGGTGCGTTCAATATGTGTGCACCTCACCCTGTGACTAACCGTATCTTTAGCGGCACGTTGGCAAAAACGCTGAAACGACCACATATCTTGTTCACGCCTAAATGGGCGATGGAACTCCTAATGGGTGAATCTTCCTGCTTATTATTCGATAGCATGAGAGCCAAACCCAAAAAGCTCACCGAACTTGGCTTCAAATTTAGCTACTCCAGAATAGAGCCAGCACTCAAGCACTTGCTTCATGACCGGAGCTGATGAATGATGACCTCATTCAATGTTGCTTGAGGCTTAATTTATGAAAAAGTCGATTCTTATTACGGGTTGCTCAACCGGTATCGGTTACGTGTGCGCTCACGCCCTGCAAAACGAGGGATTTCATGTCATAGCATCTTGTAGGAAAGAGCAAGATGTCCAACGTCTAATTAATGAAGGGCTAACCTGCATCAAGCTAGACCTAAACAGCCCTGAAAGTATTTCTTCGGGCGTAAAGCAAGCATTAGAGCTAGCAGAAGGTAAGCTTTATGCCGTGTTCAATAATGGTGCCTATGGCCAGCCCGGTGCATTGGAAGACTTGCCCACCGAGGCTCTTCAAGCTCAATTTCAGACCAACTTTTTTGGTTGGCACCAGTTAGTCAGAGAAGTGCTTCCTCACATGCGCATACAAAGCGAAGGACGGATAATACAAAACAGTTCTGTTCTTGGCTTTGCTGCAATGAAGTACCGCGGCGCCTACAATGCGTCAAAGTTTGCCCTAGAAGGCTGGACTGACACACTACGGCTAGAGCTTGCGGATACGAATATCAAAGTGGCATTGATAGAACCTGGGCCTATCGAAACTCAATTTAGAAATAATGCATTAAAAGCCTTCGAGAAGTGGATTGATATTGAATCCAGCCCTCACCGCCTCGCCTATGAAGGACAAAGAGAGCGACTCAACAAAGACAAATCTAATAATCGATTTGTTTTACCTGCAGAGTCCTGCGTCGCACCTGTTCTTCATGCATTAACTAGCGCTTCACCTAAAATTCGCTATCGAATTACTACGCCGACTAAATTATTCGCAATCTTGAAAAGGTTATTACCAACCCGTGTGCTTGATAAAATTTTGCGACAGGCTGCATAAAAAAGTTTTGTCGAAATGTAATTTCACCGTAACAATGTGATGTCATTATGAACATGTAGGTTAAAAAACCTCAACCAAACGAATCAATTTCTACGCAATTCAGCGGGGATTCTTTCGCCTAAAGTGATTGAGTTGCTTAGATTTGGTATCGCCACCCATTACGTTTTGTAGCAATGTTTTTACTACTGCGAGGCAACAATGACATTGAATCAGCTTAACTGGCTTAGTGTGGGTGTAGTGTTGACCATGTTCATCCTATTTTGATACCGCACTAACAAATAGCATTAGAACTGCGCTGCTTCGGCAGCGTTTTCTTTTTGCCTTACACCTATTCAGCAGTAACACTATTCTCTTACCGCATCCTTTCACAAAATAGAATGATTCATTATTGATGACGATTAGCAACCATCGCTTGAATTTCCCTTAAATCAACTCCATATCTATTATCAACGACAAGACACAAAGCAAGGATACTCTGATGCAATCCCCATTTATCGTTGAGATAACAGAACAGAACTTTCGCGAAACTCTTGAAGGATCAATGAACACGCCCGTTCTGATCCACTTTTGGGCCAATGCTCAACCAGAAAGCGCACAGATACTCCCTGAGTTGCAATCTCTTGCTCAACAGTACAACGGTGCATTTACGCTTGCTTTATTAAATTGTGAAGATCAGCCGGCTCTAGCGTCTCAATTTGGTGTGCAAGTATTGCCAACTATCGCGCTGTTTATAAATGGTCAAGCCGTCGATGGATTGGGTGGCCCTCAGCCAATTGATGCCATTGCAACCATGCTACAAAAGCATTTGCCAAGCCCAGATGAACAGCTATTAAAGCAAGTCAGTGAACTTCTTCAGCAAGGTGAGCATGCTCAGGCTTTAAGCATCATCCACACTTTGCCGCCAGAACTGCAAGAGCGTGGTGATGTGAAACTCGCGATGGCTGATTGTTTATTAGAAACCAAACAATTTGATGTCGCCCAAGAGCTACTGAACGCTATCCCTCTTGAGTATCAAGATAACTACTACAAGAGTCTAATAGCCAAGCTCGAGCTGCATTTGCAGGCTGCAGATAGCCCTGAGTTACAACGACTAGAACAAGAATACGCAGCAGACATGGCAAACTTCGAACTTGCTTGTGAATTGGCGGTACAGTACAACCAAGTGGGTCGTGATGAAGAAGCGCTGGAACTGCTGTGGAATATTCTTAAAAAAGACTTGGGCGCCCAAGGCGGTGAAGTGAAGAAGACTTTTATGGATATTCTCAGCGCGCTAGGTCAAGGCAACGCATTAGCAAGCAAATATCGCCGTCAGCTGTATTCGATTCTGTACTAACTCGCTGAAAAGCGAAACTTCAACTAAAGGCCGGATATTCCGGCCTTTGTTATATAAAAAACCAATAACCTCTTAAGGTTCTCAGAACTTCAATTGTCTATTGTCTATAAATAGGTAAAAATGAATCGGACATTATGCACTTAAGGGAATAACTCATGCCAATTGATTCACTGATTACCATCGGTATTTTCGTCGTTCTTGCTGTAGTTATCTTATCTTCAGCCATTAAGACGGTGCCACAAGGAAATAACTGGACAGTCGAACGCTTCGGACGCTACACCCATACGCTAAAACCCGGCTTAAACTTGATCATCCCATTTGTTGATAAGATAGGGCAAAAAGTCAACATGATGGAGCGCGTTCTTGATATTCCAGCGCAAGAAGTTATTTCAAAAGACAACGCTAACGTAGTTATTGATGCCGTCGGATTTGTTCAAGTCATCGATGCTGCCAAAGCCGCTTATGAAGTCAACGATTTGGAACATGCCATTAGAAATTTAACTCTCACCAATATCCGCACCGTTTTAGGCTCAATGGAGTTGGACGAAATGCTGAGTCAGCGTGACATGATCAACTCCAAGCTGCTGGCAATTGTTGACCAAGCCACCAACCCATGGGGTGTAAAAGTCACACGAATTGAAATAAAAGATGTACAGCCACCATCCGATCTAACGGCGGCGATGAATGCTCAAATGAAAGCCGAGCGAAATAAACGTGCGGAGATTCTCGAAGCAGAAGGGGTACGCCAAGCTGAAATTTTAAAGGCTGAAGGTCATAAGCAATCGGAGATATTAAAAGCTGAGGGCGAAAAGCAGTCTGCTATTCTCCATGCTGAAGCTCGTGAACGCGCCGCACAAGCAGAAGCAAAAGCGACTTATATGGTTTCTGAAGCGATTGCCAAAGGCGATATGCAAGCCGTCAATTACTTCATTGCTCAGGGCTATACCGAAGCGATCAAAAGCATTGGTCAAGCTGAAAACGGCAAAATCATTATGCTTCCATTAGAAGCGACCGGACTAATGGGCTCGGTTGCAGGGATAGCAGAGATGTTTAAACAACAAGATAAAGAATAACTTATGGACTTTTTCAGTTTGCTGGAAGGCGTCTCTTTCTGGCATTGGCTAGCCTTCGGTTTTGCACTTCTAGCGGTAGAACTACTTGGGACTGCGGGATATTTTCTCTGGCTCGGAGTTTCTGCACTTATCGTTGGGGCACTAATGACTGTTTTACCAATGAGCTGGCAATTACAATGGCTTTGCTTTGCAAGTTTCAGCTTAATCACCACTTGGTTATGGTGGCGACGACAATGGTCTAAAGACAAGAAAGAAGACCAAGAAAGAGATCTGAACCAAAAGTATAAGCAGTTAATCGGACGCACACTTACCATTGAAGAGGACTTTTCTGTTGGGCTCAATCGTATCAAGGTTGCCGATACCACGTGGTCGGCACAGTCGGATCAAGCACTTCCAGCAGGAACGCGCGTTAAAATAAAAGATATCGATGGTATTATTTTAATCATTGAGCCTGATTCTAAGTAATTTATGCCAAAGTAATGGGGCAAACTATGCTCCATTACTTTAATCTAAACAACCGCTTTCATTTCATTGATTTAATTAAAATCGAACAAAAAATAAGTAGCAGCAATATTATTAATATCCTACCCTATCCTTCCAATAATTTAATTATTCATCATACGATAATCAATAAGATAGAAATATATCGATATAAATTATCTTTATAAATTTATTTTAAAAAATAAAACTTTATTGAATTATTTTTTGATCTTTTTGCCCCCCCATACATACTTAACGCATAAGCATTTAAGTTGAATGCTTTTTATTTGGTAAGTAAGAGGATGTACTATGAAGAAACTTCTCTTTTTAATGTTATGCGGTATCTTTTCTTTTTCTTCCTTTGCCTACACCAACGGAAATGGTGGTACAACTAATTTAGGACCGATAGTCGAATGTAAATTGCCAAGTGGTGATGTCACTAATATTCCAAGTGAAATGTGTCGATTTAGAGGCGGAGAATGGAACTAATATAGAAGTCAGTAGTTAGTTCAATATTAAGAAACTATTGATACCTTACTTTTCAGTAAAGTCATTATTTATCCAAGCAAGTAGATATTCAATGTCTACATTAAGGTGATGATTATGAAATTTTTAGCTGGTCTATTGTTAGCATGTTTTGCCCTAGCTCCATTAACTACTCATGCTAATGGTGCTTCAGGTGGTCGTACGCTAGCCCCAGAGATAAAGTGTGAGTTACCAAACGGTAACGTGCATATGCTACCGCCGTTATATTGCAAAATATATGATGGTCGAGAAGTAAAATAAAAAAAGGAGCCTAGCGGCTCCTTTTTATCATCTCACTAAGTATTAGTGGAAGCTGTAAGGGATAAGAACTTGTAGACGTAGGTCTGTTTCATCCGCATCACCAGCACCAGCGTACTCATCACGCTCTAGGATTGTACCGTGTAGACGGATCGTAGAACCTTTCAGTGCACCACTCTGTAGAGAGTAAGATACTGTCGCGTTAACTGCGTATTCACTTTCGTAATCCCAGTCACCTGATGCACCGCTTGCTGCAGAATCAGCACCAGTACCATAACCAAAGCCTAGGTAGTAGTTCCAGCCGTTACCTTGGTTGTAAGATAGACGGTTGTACCACGCTAGCTCACCCGCTTTGTTCCAGTCAGACAGTGCATCCCACCACTGAGACCAAGTACCGTTGTTCATACCGTAAGTATGAATTGTACGAGGAACGAAGTCAGCACGGTTGTCTGTGTCTGTGTAGCGTAGCTCAGACATCCAAGCTAGCTTGCCGAAAGATTGATTCAAAGATAGACCAGTGTGGAAACCTAGACCATCGTATTTCACATCATCGTCAACACCGTAGAAATCAAATGCTAGAGTTGTACGGTCACTCACAGTGTACTTCAAGTAAGCCTTGTAAGAAGTGTTGTCAGTTTCGTTGTGGTAGCTAGTTACTTGACCTGCACCCCAGTCGATACCATTTGCATATTGAACGCCAGTAGCTTGACCCAAACCAAGTTGCATAAACAAGCTGTCAGTTAGGTTACCGTTTAGGCCTAGAGAGTGTAGGTAGCTCCATGAAGTATCAGACCAAAGCGCTGGCGCGTAGTCATCTTCGTGAAGTAGCCAAGGTGCTGTAAATTGGTCTGCACCAAAGTAGCTTAGGTTGAAATCACCTAGTTTAGCGTTCAGTTCGAAACCACGGTAAGTACCAGGTACGAAACTCCAAACGTTACCAATAGTACCGTTACCACCCGCTTGTAGCATACCAAAGCGCGCGTTGAAGCTTTCGTTTGCTTTGAACTTCAGTGCTGCTTTGTAAACTTTAAGCTGTTGACCATCACCTGCACCCCAGTCTAGGTTGTTACAAGTTGAAATTTCATTACATAGGTAGCCTTCGTTTGAATTGTAAAGGCTATCGTTGTAAAGGTCGCCAGAATAGTAAGCCGCAACATCTGCACCAACCCAACCATCGTGGTAGCCAGAAGTAAAGTCTAAAATTGCGTTGTAAGAAGAGTAGTTTAGACGACTCCAACGGTCACCGTTTTCACCGCCAGGCTTACCTGTTGTACGAGTACGAGAACGAGTATCAACTAGAAATAATGCATTAAGACTAGAGTCTTGCATAAATTCGTTCACTTTCTCTACGTACTCGCCACCTGCTGCACTTTCAGTAGACGCTGTAGCTGGAGCAACAGCAACAACACCAAACATTGCTGCGGTTAACGCTGAAACCTTAAAAAATTTGTCCATGGAAAAACTCCTAAAAATGGATATAGCTGTATTTTTCTATCTCACCTTTAGTTGGCCGCCGAAGGAGAGAAGTAAATTCCTGATCAAACCTCATTATTTCTAATTTGGCTTTTTTTAGTTCCTGCATACACACCGTGTATCCACGTGATTAAGACTAACTTCGCAGCTAAAAACATCCAAACGGAACTTATTTTTTTTCTAAAAAAATATGAGCCAGTCCAAAGTTCCATATAAGTTGTTGATCCAGATCTTACTTTTAACAACACCAACACAAAAAGACAGTTAAACATTAAATATCAATAACTTAAATCACAACCTAGAATTCCAACTTGAAGTCACTCGCAGACTAAAGAAGTAAAAAACCTTAATAATTCAATGGGAGATCTTGATCACTGAAAAGATAAAAAGCACAAATAACTCAATCAAAAAGCACTTAATTATGAGCAAGAAAAAGCCCCACATGCTTACCATGTGGGGCTTTTAGTTATTTTTTAGCTTTTTTGATAAGACTTAATTCATCAACTCGAGTAAGTCTTGTTCTGTTTTGATCTCGATACCCAGTTCTTGTGCCTTTGCCAACTTCGAGCCTGCATTTTCACCAGCAAACAAAATATCTGTTTTCTTAGAAACACTACCTGTCACTTTTGCACCTAGGGATTGGAGGGCTTCTTTAGCCTCTGTGCGACCTAATTGAGAAAGTGTTCCTGTCAATACGACTGTCTTACCTTCTAACGGTAGCTCCCCTACCTGCTCAGTAGTATTAATCTCTGGCCAGTGGATCCCTTGTTCAAGCAAATCTTTAACCACCGCTTGGTTCTGCTCTTCACTGAAGAAAGTCGTAATATGTTGAGCAACCACAGCACCGATGTCTTGCACTTCAATTAACTGCTCTTCGTTAGCATTTTGGATGGCTTCCAACGTTTTAAAGTGCATTGCTAGGTTTGCGGCGGTTGCCTCGCCAACTTCACGAATCCCCAGCGAATACAAAAAGCGAGGTAACGTTGTTTCTTTGGATTTTTCTAACGCATTCACAATGTTCTGCGCAGACTTTGGCCCCATGCGATCTAATACCGTTAAAATCCCCGCAGATAACTTAAATAAGTCAGCAGGAGTTTTCACCATCTCACGGTCAACAAGTTGCTCGATCACTTTATCGCCTAGACCGTCAACGTCTAACGCTTTACGAGACACAAAGTGTTTTAGCGCTTGTTTACGTTGGGCTTGGCAAACTAAGCCACCCGTACAACGTGTTACCGCCTCTCCTTCGATCCGCTCAACATGCGAACCACAAACCGGACACTGAGTTGGGAAAATAATATCTCGCGCCGTTTCTGGTCGACGCTCTTTGATGACAGAAACGACTTGAGGAATAACGTCACCCGCTCGACGAATCACAACGTGATCACCGATCTTAACTTGCAGACGTTCTATCTCATCTGCGTTATGAAGCGTCGCATTACTTACAGTTACCCCGCCAACAAATACAGGCTCTAGTTTAGCAACAGGTGTAATCGCACCAGTACGACCGACTTGGAATTCCACCTCATTCAACGTCGTCATTTCTTCCTGAGCCGGGAATTTGTAGGCAATCGCCCAACGTGGAGCGCGAGCAACAAATCCAAGACGCTCTTGCACGGCAATATCGTCAATTTTAATGACGACACCATCGATCTCATAAGGAAGGGCATCACGACGCTGCAAGATATCTTGGTAGTAAGCTTTTACATCCGCCAAACTTTCAACTCGCTTGGTCTCCGGGCACATTGGTAATCCCCAAGATTTAATTTGCAAGAAGCGTTCGTAGTGACTTACCGCCAATTCAGCGCCTTGCACCACGCCTACACTGTATGCATAGAAGCTAAGCGGACGAGAAGCCGTAATGCGTGAATCCAATTGTCGTAAGCTACCTGCCGCAGCATTACGTGGATTAACAAAGATTTTCTCGCCTTTCTTCCTTGCTAATTCATTGAGCTTTTCAAACCCAGCTTTCGGCATAAAGACTTCACCACGAACTTCAAGACGATTTGGCCAGTCATTACCCCTGAGTTTTAAAGGAATGGCTTTAATCGTGCGAACATTCTCTGTGATGTTCTCGCCAGTAGTGCCATCGCCTCGTGTTGCCGCCTGAACTAACACACCGTTCTCATACAGTAAACTAACTGCGAGTCCATCCAGTTTCGGCTCACAACAGTATTCTTTCACACTCTGACTGCCCACCCGCTCTTGTGCTCGCTTATGGAAACTATCAAGTTCGCTGTCATCAAACGCATTATCAAGCGAAAGCATCGGTACTTCATGTGTCACTTGGCTAAACGCAGAGAGAGGTTGTCCACCGACACGTTGACTTGGTGAATCTACGGTAATTAAATCAGGGTTCTCAGCTTCAATATCCAGGAGCTCTCGCATTAAACGGTCGTACTCGGCATCAGGGATCTCTGGGTTATCTTCCACGTAGTAACGCACAGCGTGGTAATGCAACGACTCTTTTAGTTCTTCTAATCGCTGAAGTACTGATTCAGACATAGTAAAGCCCCGTGTATTTTCAATCGGTGAGGTTGGGAAATCCAAGAAAAAGGGCTCCATCCGGAGCCCTATTATTATTTGCTGTTAAGATTATGCGTTAGCGGCATTAAACTCAACTATTTGACGTCGATAAGACGCTAAACGGTCTGGTGTCATTAAGTTACGCTGGTCATCAAGAACGTTGCCACCTAAATCATCAGCAATTTGCTGCGCAGTTCGGAGCATTAAGTTGAAGTTCTGTTCAGCCTCGCCATAACAAGGCAATGTCATGAAGAATGAAATCCCCTTCGTTGTAAACTCAGCAGGATCAGCATGCTCAAACGTACCAGGGTGCATCATATTAGCGACGCTAAACAGCACTTTGCCGTTACCGGACAAGTCGACATGACGGTGGAAAATATCCATCTCGCCATAAATTAAGCCGTTTTGTTGCATACTCTCAAATAAAGCAGTACCAACAAATGGCTCTTCACCCGCGCAGTGCACATTCAATACAATCACTTGCATTTCAGGTTCAGGCTTTGGCTCTTCCTTAGGCTCTGCAACTACAGGCTCACTAACCGTTTCGACTTGCTGTTCTTTCTCAGCGATATCAAACGCGGCGGGAATAGCTTCTTCTTCCACAGCAGGCTGGAGTGGCTCTTCAGCTACTGGTGCTTGAACAACAGGTTCAGCGTCCTCTTCTTTATCTTTTTCTGCAACAAATGAAGGGATGTCATCTGGCTCCTGCTGTGTCTGTGTTACTTCAGATGGGCCACCGAATAGCGGGTCAGATTCAAATTTGTTGTCGAAAGAACTCGCCATTCCAAAATCTGGTTCTTTGCGATCTTTACGAATGATCTCAAAGTCATCTTCAGGAGCGGGAGCGAAGTCTCGTTCTTTCTCGACAAGATCATTTTTGTCCCCTTGGTCAACATCCAGCTTACCAAGCGGTTTGTTACCAAACTTTGCTTTGCCTTCTTTTTTACTGCTCCACAAACCATGAAACAGCAATGCCGCGATGGCTAATGCGCCAACAACAATGAGTACGAATCGCAATTCCTGCATTATTTACTCTCAATATACTTGTTTTTACTACTCGCAGTTCCTTGAGCAGCAACCCAAGTGCAATAAATCTGAATGATACGTTTACTTTACCAAAACTATATGTAGATTTAGAACAACTTAATGCAAGAAGTTCCGTTTTTTGTTGTGATTCTTGCCACGATTCCACTTAACAAGACGTCATTTGTCAGGGCATTGAAAGAAAAGCCCTCACAGGTACAATGAGTTTTCATTTACACGAAGCCAAAATAGACATGAAGCAAAACAATCAGCAGAGAACCGGATTCGGTTATTTTCTATACGGGATACAATTGGCACTTGCCCCTAAAATCAGGCGCTTTGTCATTTTACCTCTACTTGCAAATATCTTGCTTGTAGGTGGTGCCATCTTCTATCTATTTTCAAACCTTAATATATGGATCGAAGACTGGATTGGGCAGCTACCTGAGTTTTTATCCTGGTTAACTTACATTCTTTGGCCTTTACTCGCTCTGACAATACTCGCAACTTTTTCTTACTTCTTCAGCACGCTCGCGAACTTTATCGCCGCGCCATTCAATGGCCTCTTAGCTGAAAAAGTGGAAGAGTACTTAACGGGACAAAAAGTAAATGATGATGGATTCACTGCCGTTCTGAAAGATGTTCCTCGCGTTTTAGCTCGTGAGTGGAGAAAGCTGCTTTACATCTTACCTAAAGCAATAGGCCTATTCCTGTTATTGCTCATCCCTGCCCTTGGACAAACAGTAGGCCCATTTTTATGGTTTATCTTTACCGCCTGGATGCTCGCGATTCAATATTGTGACTACCCGTTTGATAACCATAAAATCCCATTTAACGACATGCGTTACAAATTGAAACAAAAGCAAGGTAAGGCCTATGGCTTTGGGGTATTGGTGTCTGTGTTTACGACGATCCCAATTTTGAACCTCATTGTCATGCCTGTAGCAATATGTGGTGCAACCGCTATGTGGGTCGCGGAGTTTAAGCACCAACGATAGTCGACTAGAGATTAAGGAAAGGGATCAGCGCCAGCTTTTCCCTTTTCTTTTATCAAGTTCTGGGCCAACCTAATAAGATATAACTTTTTAATCCTTTTCCCTTTTTTTCATACCGCATATTCTTCTATCCATATTCACACAACGTGTAATGAAGGAACATCACTATGAGCAAAATCTACGAAGATAACTCTCTTACTATTGGTAATACACCTCTCGTTCGTCTAAACAAAGTAAGCAACGGCAAAGTTCTTGCGAAAATTGAAGCGCGTAACCCTAGCTTCAGTGTTAAGTGCCGTATCGGTGCAAACATGATTTGGGAAGCAGAGAAAGCGGGGCTTCTTAAGCCAGGTGTAGAGCTTGTAGAACCTACCAGTGGTAACACAGGTGTTGCTCTAGCATTCGTAGCGGCCGCTCGCGGTTACAAGCTAACATTGACCATGCCTGAATCAATGAGCCTAGAACGCCGTAAGCTACTTAAAGCACTGGGCGCTAACCTTGAGCTGACTGAAGCGGCGAAAGGCATGAAAGGGGCGATTGCTAAAGCAGAAGAAATCGTAGCAAGCAACCCTGAGAAATACCTACTTCTTCAACAATTTGACAACCCTGCGAACCCAGAGATCCACGAAAAGACTACGGGCCCTGAGATTTGGGAAGCGACAGACGGTGAAATCGACGTATTCGTTGCTGGTGTCGGTACGGGCGGTACTATCACAGGTACAAGCCGTTACATCAAAGGTGAAAAAGGCAAAGCCATCACTTCTGTTGCAGTTGAGCCAGCAGAGTCTCCAGTTATTGCACAAGCACTTGCTGGCGAAGAAATCCAACCTGCTCCGCACAAAATCCAAGGTATCGGCGCTGGTTTCATCCCAGGTAACCTCGATTTAGACATTATTGACCGCGTTGAACAAGTCACCTCAGAAGAAGCGATTGAGATGGCTCGTCGCCTAATGGAAGAGGAAGGTATCCTAGCTGGTATCTCATCTGGTGCGGCTGTTGTTGCAGCCAACCGACTTGCAGAACTCCCTGAATTTGAAGGAAAAACAATTGTAACCGTTCTACCAAGTTCAGGTGAGCGTTACCTAAGCACAGCACTCTTTGCAGGTATCTTTACCGAAAAAGAGAACCAACAATAATATGTGTTCAAATCAATTTTTAGTTTAAAAAAGCCCCGTTTAGGGGCTTTTTTGTTGATCCCTGCCCTACCTTTGGTAATATCAGGGTGTTTTATTTCTAGCTTCAAAATAAAGAAGCAGAACACAAAAAGGTTTCAAAGTGATTACGCACGCAAACAGTTGCGTAGTTACCAAACTTTTGACTAGTATCAGAACTGACGCGCTTTGAACTCTTCCCGTGCTAGCGCACAAGATGTAAAGCAGTTAAGCTAAAATCTAGTCACAAACTAACAAAAAAATACATTTATTGGGGTATATCACATGTACGAGAAGCAAGTAGAAATCACAGCAGAAAACGGCCTTCACACTCGTCCAGCTGCACAGTTTGTTAAAGAAGCAAAAGCATTCGACGCAGACATCACTGTGACTTCTAACGGTAAAAGCGCTAGCGCTAAGAGCCTATTCAAACTACAAACACTAGGCCTAGTAAAAGGTACTCAAGTAACTATTTCTGCTGAAGGCCCACAAGCTCAGCAAGCAGTTGACCACCTAGTTGCTCTAATGGACCAACTACACTAATCCGGTCTCCTACTCCAGAAGCCATTTTGTGAAAGCAAAATGGCTTCGTTGGAAATAGGCTCAAAACTAAGCTAAAACTATTCGTTAGCGCACCCATTATTCTCCCGTTTTATAAAGTTGACCAAACTTAAGGTAAGGCTATGATTTCAGGCATCCTAGCATCTCCTGGTATTGCAATCGGTAAAGCACTACTACTTCAAGAAGATGAAATTGTCCTAAACACAAACACTATTTCTGACGATCAAGTAGAAGCTGAAGTTCAGCGTTTCTTCGACGCTCGTAACAAATCTGCAGCTCAGCTAGAAACAATCAAGCAAAAAGCGCTTGAAACGTTTGGTGAAGAAAAAGAAGCGATCTTTGAAGGTCACATCATGCTTCTTGAAGACGAAGAGCTAGAAGAAGAGATCCTAGCACTTATCAAAAACGACAAGATGACTGCGGATCACGCTATCCACTCAGTTATCGAAGAGCAAGCATGTGCTCTTGAGTCACTAGATGACGAATACCTAAAAGAACGTGCAACTGACATCCGCGATATCGGTTCTCGTTTTGTGAAAAACGCACTGGGTATCAACATTGTTTCGCTTAGCGACATCAATGAAGAAGTTATCCTAGTTGCTTACGACCTAACGCCATCTGAAACGGCACAAATTAACCTAGACTACGTACTTGGTTTTGCTTGTGATATCGGCGGTCGTACATCTCACACTTCAATCATGGCTCGCTCTCTTGAGCTTCCAGCTATCGTTGGTACTAACGACATCACGAAAAAAGTTAAGAATGGCGATATGCTGATTCTTGACGCGATGAACAACAAGATTGTTGTTAACCCATCAGAAGCTGAACTAGAAGAAGCGAAAGCGGTTAAAGCGGCATTCCTAGCTGAAAAAGAAGAGCTAGCGAAACTGAAAGACCTGCACGCAGAAACGACTGACGGTCACCGTGTAGAAGTTTGCGGTAACATCGGTACAGTGAAAGACTGTGACGGTATCCTCCGTAACGGCGGTGAAGGTGTTGGTCTGTACCGTACTGAATTCCTATTTATGGACCGTACTGCACTTCCAACTGAAGAAGAACAGTACCAAGCGTACAAAGAAGTTGCGGAAGCAATGAACGGTCAAGCTGTGATCATCCGTACTATGGATATCGGCGGCGATAAAGATCTCCCATACATGGATCTTCCAAAAGAGATGAACCCATTCCTGGGCTGGCGTGCTGTACGTATCAGTCTGGATCGTCGTGAAATCCTTCGTGATCAGCTACGTGGCATCCTACGTGCGTCTGCACACGGTAAACTGCGTATCATGTTCCCAATGATCATCTCTGTTGAAGAAATCCGTGAGCTTAAGAAAGCGATCGAAGAGTACAAAGAAGAGCTACGCGCTGAAGGCCACGCATTCGACGAAAACATCGAAATCGGTGTTATGGTTGAAACTCCTGCTGCTGCTGCGATCGCACACCACTTAGCGAAGGAAGTGTCTTTCTTCTCTATCGGTACAAACGACCTAACTCAGTACACGCTAGCGGTAGACCGTGGTAACGAGATGATCTCTCATCTTTACAACCCACTATCACCAGCAGTACTAACCGTGATCAAGCAAGTTATTGACGCTTCTCACGCAGAAGGTAAATGGACTGGTATGTGTGGTGAGCTTGCAGGTGACGAGCGTGCAACGCTTCTACTTCTAGGTATGGGTCTGGACGAGTTCTCAATGAGCGGCATTTCAATCCCTAAAGTGAAGAAAGTAGTTCGTAACTCTAACTTCGCAGAAGTGAAAGCAATGGCTGAAGAAGCCCTTTCTTTACCAACAGCTGCAGAAATCGAAGCAGTGGTAGAAAAGTTTATTGCTGAGAAAGCTCAGTAATCGGTAGTACCAAGTAATTCAATACTTAATGGTCATTAGACGGCGAAAAAAGTCGTCTAATGCGCTATATTGGTATACTATAATTCGACAGAATAAAACCAAACCTTAGGAGCATGACACAATGGGTCTGTTTGACAAACTTAAGAAGCTTGTATCTGATGACAGCGCTGACGCTGGTGCTATCGAAATCATCGCGCCACTTTCTGGTGAGATTGTAAACATCGAAGACGTGCCAGATGTTGTTTTCGCTGAGAAAATCGTTGGTGACGGTATTGCTATCAAGCCAGCAGGCAACAAAATGGTAGCTCCTGTAAACGGTACTATCGGTAAGATCTTCGAAACTAACCACGCATTCTCTATCGAGTCTGACGACGGTGTTGAGCTTTTCGTTCACTTCGGTATCGACACAGTTGAACTAAAAGGCGAAGGCTTCACTCGTATCGCTGAAGAAGGTCAAACTGTTAAAGCTGGCGACACTGTAATTGAATTCGATCTAGCTCTTCTAGAAGAGAAAGCGAAGTCAACGCTAACTCCAGTTGTTATCTCTAACATGGACGAAATCAAAGAGCTGAACAAGCTTTCTGGTTCTGTGACTGTTGGTGAAACTCCAGTTCTACGTGTAACTAAGTAATTTTTACTTAGCCGAACACGAAAAAAACGCTGCCATTGGCAGCGTTTTTTATTACCTGAAGTTTATGCTTTCTTACCGGATTCAACTGAGTAGACCAAGTGCCGAACTCGGCCTTTGTTTTGCTTGAGCCAATAACGCAGTTGTCGCATCTTGGAGCACTTGAGAACGCACCATTTCCGTAGACTCTCTTGCAAAATCCGTGTCTCTTATTCGACTCTTGGATTCTGTAACACTCCGATTCACAGTATTTAAGTTATCCACCGAGCCATTTACACGGTTCTGAAAGCTGCCAATTTCACTTCGGTGCGAATCAACGTACTTAATTGCTGCATCAATCACCCCAATTGAAAGCTGCGCCTTACCTGCCGTCGACATATCGATGTCATCCATTGTGACTAATTGACCAGTGCTTAGATCAAGCTCATCCGCTAAACTGCCTTCTAACTCCACTCCTTCTGGCGTATTCATCGTAGAGGCAAAGAATTGCAGTTCATTGTTTTCCGTTACTGAGGCACTCACTACCGATTGTTGAGCATTGATGTAAGTGGCGACCTGTTCTATGCGATCACCCAATTTGAGCCCAATGGATTCCGTTTGGGTTTGCCCTTTACTGTCTTGGTATTCGACTTTTAGAGTTTGGTTATCTTTAGTGACTCGCCAATCTTTATCGACCGCATCACCAACATAATGCTGCCCTCCCATCTCTGGGATATGGCTACGCATATTACGTAACGTCAAAGAGATTGAATTAGCGTTCGCGCCAATATGAAAGCTTTGCGAGCCATAAGAACCATCAAATAAATTTTTATCCGCAAATGTTGTCGTGATCGCGACACGATCAAGCTCATCCTGCAGCGCTACGACCTCGTATTGGATGCTTTGTCGGTCACTGGTATCGTAACTACCATTTGCCGCTTGAAGCCCTAGAGAGCGTAACCGTTGCAAAATATCACTGCTCTCATGTAACGCGCCTTCCGCGGTTTGCGCGACCGAATAAGCATCGTGCGCATTTCTTAAGGCGACATCAAGCCCTCTCGTTTGCACATGGAGAGTATTGGATATCTGTAAACCTGCCGCATCATCACTCGCCGAGTTAATTCGAAAACCAGAAGTGAGGTTCCGTTGTGACTCGACGTTTTGCGCTGCCGCTTGACTCAGGTGTCTCTGCGCCACCATCGCGGCAACATTGGTATTTAAAGAGACCATCTAATCGATAT
>Ga0215265_1001_pt1 | contig 174017 bp, 154 predicted proteins | sample JAMX8_100Endo3_C_FD_182615 | JGI IMG/M metagenome (GOLD analysis project Ga0215265, IMG submission 182615) | Enriched cells of freshwater protists from Biology Centre CAS, Ceske Budejovice, Czech Republic - JAMX8_100Endo3_C3 | ecosystem: Environmental > Aquatic > Freshwater > Unclassified ... | reverse complement strand
GATAAGGATTACTGATTATGGAGTTTAATTTTCCACCCCAAAACCTTGCAGAGGTATTTGGTTTATTCGCCGTGATGTTCATTGTAATGCTGGCCTTCTATTTTTTAGGACAGTGGATGCACAGCTCCGGATACGGCCCGAAAATGAAAGTCATTGCTGACAAAATGGAGGTATTCCAAAACCGGTTAGCCGGGCGTGCTTACAAGGACATGAATAGATCGGTCGATCAAATCGACAACATGAGACGCTGGCCGTTTGGCCGACGCAAGTAGTTAGAAAGCACACGGGCCAGTGATGGTGCACCGGCCCGTATTTTCACATACATCAAACTGATTATAGTGAAGCTGTAACTCGTTTTTGGACAGAAATCAGTTTCGCAAGGTCGAACATTAGAATTTCATGAATAAAAACCACAGGTATGGAAAACCACTAATCTCCGCTGTGTATGCACCTCTTATCCTACAACACTTCTTATTTGCAGCAGGTAATGACATCTATTCGTCACTAAACCAACATAATTAATGAGGTAATGCATAGAGTATCCGACTCAATTAGGTATAATCCTGAGCAAATTTTAGAGATTAAACGTGGTTGGATTACTTGTGGCAAATGAAAGAATTACCGAAAACTATGTAAGAGAGAAGTTGAGAGAAAACGGCTACTATGAAGCCGACAATGGCGTAGTCATTGAAGAACAAAAATCGCAAATCAAGCGAGTTCAAACCCTCTTAAAATCTTCAAGTAAAGCAAAAACAGGTAAAGGCGGCTATCCAGAGTTTATTATCACTTGGGAGTCAGATCCTAACTTCCTAATCGTGGTTGAGTGTAAAGCTGACACGAAGTATCACGAAAGCCCAGATTTAGATAAGCCAAAAGACTATGCCGTTGACGGTGTATTGCACTATGCAAGGTATCTATCAAAAGACTTCACTGTTCTAGCCTTGGCTGTTAGCGGCACATCAGAGGGCTATACAAAAGTATCTAATTACTTGATACCTTGTGGAAGTAAAAATCACAAAGTCTTGACCAATGAAGATGGTATTGAAGTAAACGATATTCTTTCATTTAAAGACTATTACCGTTTAGCTTCTTTCGACCCACAGGTTGAAAGAAAACGTCATAGCGATCTGTTATCGTTTGCGAAAGATCTACACGAGCTAATCTGGACAGCAGCGAAGATATCAGAAGAAGATAAGCCTTTGCTAGTTAGTGGATCGTTGATTGCACTAATGAACCAACCATTTTTAAATTCATTCCAATATTACAGCCCAGAGGATATGCCACGAAAATGGCTAGAAGCGATCAAAGACGAACTTGATAAAGCTGACATTCCCAAGGCTAAAAAAGACACAATGCGTCAACCTTATGCGGCTGTTGCTGGACAGCCAAATCTAGGTAAACCTGATGCAAAAATCGCCAAGAAGTATCCAAAAGGTGTTCTTTATGAGGTGATCAAAGAAATCAACGATAATGTCTGGCCATTTATTAGCGTTTATCACAACTTTGACGTTGTTGGTCACTTTTACGGGGAGTTCTTAAAATATACAGCAGGTGATAAGAAAGCTCTTGGCATTGTCTTGACTCCAAGACACGTAACAGAGCTATTTTGCGATATCGCCAACGTTACTAAAAAAGACACTGTTATAGATATTTGTGCTGGCACTGGTGGCTTCTTGATTTCAGCAATGCACCGAATGCTGAAAACAGCGATGACGGAAGAAGAACGTTTAGACATTAAAAAGAACCGTCTGATCGGTATCGAGAACAGTCCTAAAATGTTTGCACTAGCTGCAAGTAATATGATTTTACGGGGTGACGGCAAGGCAAACTTACACCAAAGTAGTTGTTTCGAACCAACGTTAAAGAAAGCTATTACAGTTCCCGATCCTGCATTGGGTGTTAAAAGACCAAACATTGGTTTGTTGAACCCTCCTTATGCTCAGTCAAAAAGCGATGCAGAGCTACACGAACTCTACTTTGTGAAAGAAATGCTAGACCTTCTCGAAAAAGGGGGGACAGGAGTAGCAATTATCCCTGTGAGTTGTGTGATAATGCCGAACAAAGTTAAACACGAGATATTGCAAAAACACACGTTGAAAGCAGTAATGTCTATGCCTAGTGAGCTTTTCTATCCAGTTGGAACGGTAACTTGTATCGTTGTGTTTGAAGCACATAAACCGCACAAAGAAACAAACAAAAAAACGTGGTTTGGTTACTGGCGTGAAGATGGTTATGTCAAAACAAAGCATATGGGACGTATTGACTTAAACCATGAATGGCAAGATATCAAGTCTCGGTGGCTAGAAGCTTATAGCAACAATGAAGTGCACGCAGGTGAGTCTGTAACTGCATATGTTGACGCTGATAGCGAATGGATTGCGGAGGCATATCTAGAAACTGATTATTCAAAATTAACCAAAAAAGACTTTGAAGAAGTGGTAAAAGATTACGCTTTGTTCAAGCTAACAAATGATATCTAATTATGGCAAACGTCAAACTATCTGAGCTATTTGAAGTAAGTTACGGCACAAAATTTGATATGAACAAAATGAAAAAAAGTGATAAATCTAAGGTCGCTTTTGTTTCAAGAAGTTCAAAAAATAATGGTGTTGTGGGATATGTAGATGCAGTAGAGGGAGTTAAGCCATTAGAACCTGGCTTAATCACTGTTACATTGGGAGGAACCTACGTTTTATCTTCATTTCTTCAAGAGAAAGCATTTTACACAGGGCAAAACGTCGCTGTTCTAAAAGCAAAAGACAATCTAACGAAAGAGCAAAAACTCTTTTATTGCCTATGTATAACTAAAAATAGATTTAGGTATAGTGCTTTTGGTCGTGAAGCTAATAGAACCCTAAAAAGTCTATTTGTTCCAAGCCTAAAGGACATACCTGATTGGGTTGAAGGCGTTAATTTATCAGAATTTGAAGGTGTAAATAAGCCTAAGTTAGTTTCAAAAGCACAATTGCCAGATCTAACTAAAACGGTAGAAATAGAAAGCCTATTTACTATCGAGAATGGCATTGCAGCTACAAAGTTGAATGAAAAAGATGAGTTCTTTGAAGGTAGCGTTATGTATGTTCGACCTGCGGCAACACAAGCAAGGACAAAAAGAAGTTACATATCTAAGTCCTTAGCACCTGAAAAGAAAATATTTCCCAAGGGTTCTCTTTTCGTTTCAACAAATGGAGAAGGTAGTCACAGTTATTCATACGTCTCAACCGATGAATTTGTTCCAAATAGCGATGTTTCAGTATTAATTCCTAAAAGAGAAATGAGTATTGAAGAAAAGTTATTTTATGCAAAATGTATTACTGCAAATAGATACTTGTTCTCTTATGGTAGGAAACCAAAAGGAAATAAATTGAAGTCTATTAAAGTCCCAAAGCTTGAAGGGGAAGATATAGATAAAGTCATATCTTTTATTAATTCTCTGCCTTATAGCTCGAACATAGAATGAATAAAAAAGCCACTTGTATAGAGTGGCTTTATTTTTCACACTCATTAACCATAAGTAATATACTTTGTTTGTTCTGTTTGGTATACGTGCTGATTTGGATAAGTTTTAGTAAGTCAAACGCACGCTCCTAGATTTTGTAGAACATTTAGTCTAACTAATTTTGGGGCAAAAGCGTGTTTTGGGTTTTAGCAACAAGAGTCAGTACCACTTACACTGACTCGATATTGAGGTAGCGTTACTTGGTCGAGGATTTGCTTGGCTTTAAGCCGGGAGTGTTTCCTGGAGTTTTTTTGTTGTCACGTCGACGTTGATCTGGCTTGCCGGTCGACTTGGCTATTGGTTTTGGCCCTGGTTTCAAACCCATGATTTGATCCTTTTTATTTAACGAGGTTATTCCTCGTTGTATAATCTTTGGGCAGTGTTGATGGCTTTCAAGATGTGTATGAAAAACAATCTAAAAATATCCCCAATATTTCTTGTTAGTAACTCATGTTTTGATGCGTTTTAAAATGTACTGCGACAAGTTGGAGGCACAAGATGGATAGAATTACCTCAGGTCCACGACGGCTTAGTGTTGAAGAGATACAAGAACTTCGTCGCGATATGGAAGAATCTTCAATTTGGGCCAAAGCCGAACTAAAACGCCGACGAGACGCAAAAAATCAAAAAAATTCTGCGCATGGTATAGATGATGGTATCGAGAAAGGTGGCATTTCTAACTAGCTGTTATTTAGATGTATTTTGTGCTCGTTGATCTTCGAGTGGGAATAATTTTCCTCTAGACTGTTGAGTTTATAAGAACCAGCCTCCGGGCTGGTTTTTTTGTGCTTCAAATTTGTGAAGAGGGGACTCAACTTTTTTATAGGAGATATATACATGCGGTAAAATTAAATATATATTCATTTTAATTGTTTAAATATTATAAATGGTATTGCTATGGAACAGGCTGATGTTACCTCTCTCATTCCCATCCTTATTACTCTTTTCCTCGCTCTGACGACGAGAAATGTCGTCGTTGGTTTATTCGCCGGTGTGGTCAGTGGCGTCGCTATGCTTGAAGGGACATTTGTCGAACAAGGACCACTAGACTCGTTTAGTGCGTTGATGAAAAGCTATCTACTGCCGCAACTTACCGATAGCTACAATGCTGGTGTGATTTTATTATTAGTGTTCATTGGTGGTTTCGTTGCGCTGATGGAAAAGTCTGGTGGTGGTGTTGCTTTTGCTAAAAAGGTTACTCAATGGGTTGCGAGTAAATGCCAAGCTCAACTGTCCGCATGGTTCGGTGGTGTGGTTATTTTCTTCTCTGACCTTGGTACACCGTTGATTGTTGGTCCTGTTTTTCGCCCTTTATTTGATAAGTTAAAAGTATCACGCCAAAAATTAGCTTTTATTATCGATTCGACTTCCTCTCCCGTCGCAATCTTGATCCCTTTTATCGGATGGGGCGTTTACATCATGGGATTGATTCAAAAAGAGTTTACTGCCCTGAATGTCAGTATGAGTGACTGGGATGCTTTCATTGGCGCGATCCCGTATCAGTTTTACGCCTTTCTTGCGATCGCGATTGTGCCGATTGTCTCTTTCTTCAAATTAGATTTCGGACCGATGGCGAAGGCTGAGCAGTTAGCAGAACAGGGCTCCGACTTTGGGAAAGTGCAGGAGTCTATGAATGTGTTTACGCATAAAAATGCAAAATCTAGTTTTGTATGGGCGCCTTTGCTCGTTATGCTGGTGGTTCTATGTACCATCCTCGTGCCACACGGTTTTCCATTTCAAAAAGTGGCAGGATCAACGTTTAGGGCTGCACTTTCTTCTGCATATTTCTTCGCGGCCTTCACTTTAATTGCGCTGATGGCGTTTTATGGCGTAAGAAAGCTTTCGGATGGTATTCAGGTTTATCTGAAAGGGATGTCAAACATGATGTCAGTGGCGGTAATTCTGGTATTGGCTTGGGCGCTTAGCTCGGTTGGGAAAGAATTAGGTGCAGCTGCATACATTGCTGAACAAGCTCAAGCCGGTTTCCCGTATTGGCTATTGCCAGCAGTCGCCTTTTTGCTTGCTGGTATTATCTCGTTTGCGACGGGATCATCTTGGGGGACATTCGCCATCATGATGCCATTGGTGATCCCAACGGCCGTCGCGATTGATGCTCCATTGTTAGTTTGTATTGGTGCGGTGTTATCTGGTGGCCTGTTTGGCGATCACTGCTCGCCAATCTCTGAAACGACGATTTTGTCGTCGACAGGGGCAGGATGTGAGCAGTATGAGCACTTCCGTACACAGTTGCCTTACGCATTACTCAATGGAATGATTGCATTAGGGTGTTTCCTTTTAGCTGGAATCAACGCCTCGCCAGTGATTGTGCTTGCCGCTATTGTTGCTCAGTGTGTGGTTTATTTTGTGTTGTCTAAACAAAAATCAACCGCGAAGCTAGACGTGGTTTCGGCAGAACAATAAAGATAGAAATATCATAAAGCGGAGGCTCATTGGGTCTCCGCTTTTCTTTTGAGTCAAGGTAACATTTTTCTTGTGACAAAATGTGTGCGAGGACTTATTTATTCATTTTGTCTCGCAGAATCAACGCACTTAGCTCGGTGTTTTGTATATATGATCCACTATATGTCTAGTTATTCCTTGTATATTGTATTGTTAAAATCCGGAGACTAGACATGTTTGCACTCAAACATCTTCCTCTTGCATTGAGTTGTGTCCTAGCTGCACAAGCGAATGCGAGTATGAATATCCAGCCCGATCCGCAGAATCCAAACGGTTATGTCATTGCTCGTGGTGACGTTCAAGCCGTAGAGCAAAGCAAAACCTCTGACCCTATGTATGCCATTTGGTCACAAGCATTAGAGACGCGCCCGAACTCAGTGGTGGAGGCGATTGTTCCTGGAGCGGCAACCAATCCAGAAAACGTGAAGCGTGTAGAGCGTGTGTTCCCTGAAAGTGAGTGGGACTTCCTGACTCAAATGGCCGCACCTGAATACACTTACACGCGTTTCCTACGTGCAATTGGTAAGTTCCCAGCATTCTGTGGTGAGTACACGGATGGTCGAGATTCGGATGCGATTTGTAAAAAATCGATCGTGACAGCCTTTGCTCACTTTGCGCAGGAAACTGGGGGTCATATTTCGATTGATAACGTATCGGATAACCCTCTTGGATTGGAAGAGTGGCAGCAAGCTTTGGTTCATGTGCGTGAAATGGGCTGGTCAGAAGGTCAAGAAGGTTACACGACCGGTTGTGGTCAGAATGACTGGCAAAATAAGCGTTGGCCATGTGAACCAGGACAAGGTTACTTTGGACGTGGTGCTAAACAGCTTTCTTACCATTTTAACTATGGCGCGTTCTCTGAAGTGATGTTTGATGGTGATGCATCTGTATTGCTAAAAAATCCAGGCTTGGTTGCGGATTCATGGCTGAACTTGGCATCGGCTATCTGGTTCTTCCTAACCCCACAAGCCCCGAAACCTGCAATGCTGCATGTGATTGACCGTACTTGGGTGCCTTCACAGCGTGAGCTTGATGCTGGCATTGGTTACGGCTTTGGTACCACCATCAACGTGATCAATGGTGGTATTGAGTGTGGTGAGCAAAACAAGGATAAAGGTCAACCTGTTAACCGTATTCGTTATTGGGAAGGTCTTGCCGCCCATTATCAAATTCCAATTGAAGCTGATGAAACAAACACTTGTTGGCAGCAGACGCCTTACGGCAGTCTGAACCTAAATGGTGCGACAGACGTGCTTTACACCAACTGGGATGGTAACTGGAAATACTACTCAGATCGCCCTGGAGGCCATTCGTTTGAATGTGAGTTGGTTGGTTTCCAAACGGCTTACTCTGCGCTAGTTGCGGGTGATTACGAGAAGTGCGTAACTAACTTCTACCAATCTCATGCGGGTTGGCCTGAAGTTCGTGTGGTTGACAAGTTAGATCCTGTAGATCCGGTCGATCCGCCTGTAGGTGGCGTGGCAGCTTGGGATGCAAGCAAAGTGTACAACACTGGTGATCAAGTCTCTTACCAAGGTGCTGTTTACGAAGCGAAATGGTGGTCACAAGGTAATGAGCCAACGAAAGGCGACCCATGGAAGCTGGTCTCAGGCACTCCGACAGAGCCGCCTACAACGGAACCTGAACCACCAGTGACTGAGCCAGAGCCGCCCGTCACAGAACCGGAGCCACCAGTAACCGAGCCAGAACCACCAGTGACAGGTAATTTTATTCAGTGGGAGCCGGGCGTAACGCAAGTCGCTAACGGCGATAAAGTGACGTACCAAAACAAATGCTTTGTCGCAAAAAACGGCCCAGGAGTGTGGGAAAGCCCAACGCAAAGTAACTGGTTCTGGGACGAGATCTCTTGCCTGTAGTTGATTGAAAAATAGTCTAACCATCTATAAAGACTCTGCTTTTTAGCGGGGTCTTTTTTTATTTGAGCGGTTGCTTATTTATGGAATCTAAGTTTTCAATAACAGTTTTTCTCTTTTGTTCTGGCGCCCATTAAAATTCGCGCGCATTTTTTATCAACATTTTTGAAAAAAGGTATTTGTACATGTCGACAAAACTGGCTAACCCAGCACCGCTAGGTCTAATGGGTTTCGGTATGACCACTATTCTGCTCAATATTCATAATGCAGGATTTTTCCCAATTGACTCTATGATTCTAGCGATGGGCATCTTTTACGGTGGCCTTAGCCAAGTAATCGTTGGCATCATGTGCTTTAAACGCGGCGACACGTTCGGCACAACTGCGTTTACTTCTTACGGTCTATTTTGGCTAACACTAGTAGGCTTGATCGTAATGCCTCACATGGGTCTTCCTGCAAGCCCAGCAAGCTTTATGGGTTGGTACCTAGCGCTTTGGGGCATCTTCACTGGTTTCATGTTCATTGGTTCTCTATGCTACCCAACAGCGAAGCAAGTGGTATTTGGTTCTCTAACTATCCTGTTCTTCTTGCTTGCTGCTCGTGATTTCACTGGTAGCGAAGTGATCGGTGCTATCGCTGGCTTCGAGGGTATCTTCTGTGGCGCAAGTGCAATTTACTTCGCAATGGCGCAAGTACTGAACAACGAATTTGGTCGTGAAGTGTTACCTGTAGGTAAAGCAAAAATCGCTCGTAAAGTTGAAGCTGTCGCTGCTTAATCCTTTACACATAATGCAAAAAAGGGGATTAACCAATGGTTAATCCCCTTTTTTATGCCCTTAAACGGACCACTGCTTTTTTCTTGTTTATGCGTTAAGGCTATGTTGACGGTTGTTCAACAGTTTCTGTAGTACTGTTGTCTGCCGTTGGTGCCTTACCCGTTTTACGCTTGTACTTATCTTCCCAGTAATCTGCGCCTTTAATACCTAGCGCTACAGGGTTGAATGTAAAGTCGGTCACACCACGTTTTTGTTGTTCTTCGTAATCGTTCAATGCTTTGAGAGCTGGTTTCGACATAAAGAAGATGATCAAAATACCGACGATGTTAAGCCATGCCATTAGACCTACACCTACATCACCCATCGCCCAGGCTAAGTTGGCGGTTTTCACGGTTCCGTAGAACACGGATGAAATAATGATGACTTTCAGAATAAACATCAGCCCATTTACTTTGAATGTACGACGAATGTAAGCAATGTTCGTTTCTGCAATGTAGTAGTAAGCCAGAATGGTCGTAAACGCAAAGAAGAAGAGTGCGATTGCGATGAATGGCTTACCCACACCAGGTAGCGCACTTTCGATCGCCATTTGCGTAAATACAGGACCATTCGCACCAATATCAGCCGGTAGGTTTTGAATTAGGAACGTACCTTCAACTGCACCATTTACGTTGTACGCGCCAGTGATAAGAATCATAAACGCGGTTGCTGAACACACAAGTAGTGTATCGATGTAAATAGAGAAAGATTGAACAAGACCTTGCTGAGCTGGGTGATCAACACTCGCTGCAGCTGCAGCGTGAGGACCTGTACCTTGACCTGCTTCGTTGGAGTAAACGCCACGTTTTACACCCCAACCGATTGCCGCACCAACACCTGCCATTGGTGTGAATGCGTCACCAATGATCATGCCGAAAATGCGTGGAACCTCACCAATGTTTAGAAGGATGATGACAAATGCAGTGATGATGTAAGCCAGCGCCATAAATGGCACAACGATTTGGGTAAAGTTCGCAATACGTTTTACGCCACCGAAGATGATGAAGGCCAGAATGACACAGACAACCGTACCAGTGAAAATTTTAGCAAAACTGAAGGTACCAATAGCGGTTTCAATCATGTCACCTGAGCCAAATGCTGCTTCTACTGCGTTACCGATGCTGTTCGATTGAACGCCAGGAAGTAGAACACCACATGCAAAGATGGTTGCGATAGCGAAGATCCAAGCGTACCATTTTTGTCCCATTGCTTTTTCAATGTAGTAAGCAGGACCACCACGGAATTCACCTTCGTCTTCTTCTTTATAGATTTGTGCAAGTGTCGACTCTGCGTATGCGGTTGCTGCACCAAAGAAGGCAACGACCCACATCCAGAATACGGCGCCTGGTCCACCAAAACCGATAGCGGCAGCAACACCAGCAATGTTACCTGTACCTACACGGCCAGATAGTGAAACGGCAAGTGCCTGAAATGATGATATCCCTTTTGTTGAACTCTTCCCTGAAAGTAATAAGCGCCACATCTCAAAGAAGTGACGAATTTGTACAAAACGCGTCATGATTGAATAGAACAAACCTGCACCAAGGCACAAATAGATCAGTACCGGGCTCCAAATAATTCCATTCAGAAAATCAACTAATGACTGCATGAGTATTTTCCCTGTTAGTTGTGTTTGTGGTTGTTTTTCACACAATACATTACCCTTTATGTAATGCAATTGTTAACTTTTTTGGCTATAAATCCTTTGTAGCGTGATGGTGAACACAGAATAGAGAGTGATTGTTAAAATTTAGTTCTTGTTGCTTATTTGCTCCTTTGGGGTAGAAGATTTGTCTGGTGATTAAATATGCAGCACATTGTCATTAAAATGTGCTGCATATTTGATGAGTTGAAAATGCCAAATATTATGCATTTTGTGGAGTAAAGGCCTGTTTGTTTTTTATGCAGATATGCCCTTATGCATAACGGCAAAGGTTAAGCTCTGTGTCATCCATCACTTTCGCTTTTTCACCAACCATAATGCTCGCTAGCAAGTGGCCAGAACCACAAGCCATAGTCCAACCCAGAGTGCCGTGTCCGGTGTTAGTAAAAAGGTTATCGTATTTGGTCGCGCCGATAATCGGTGTGCCATCAGGCGTCATTGGTCTAAAGCCACTCCAAAACTCGGCTTGGCTAAAGTCGCCGCAGCGAGGGAAAAGATCACGGATGACCATTTCGATGGTATTTTTTCGTTTTTGCGGAAGGGAGGCATCAAACCCTGCTAATTCTGCGGTGCCCGCTACGCGAATTCTGTCATCAAACCGAGTCATGGCGACTTTATAGGTTTCATCCATCACAGTAGAGCGAGGAGAGAAGTGCTCATCTTCCATTGGGATGGTGAGCGAATAGCCTTTTACTGGATAGACAGGAATCTCAATGTCGAGTTGCTTGAGTAGCGCTGTAGAATAGCTGCCAGAGGCAACCACATATTGGTCCGCTTTAAACTGTCCTCGATTCGTTTGGACACCTATGATCTTTTTGCCTACTGTAACCCAATTGCTTACTTCGGTGTCGAACTCGAACCTCACGCCATGGGCCTTAGCGAGCTCTGTTAGTTGTTGGCAAAACTGATAGCAATCGCCTGTTTCGTCATCTGGCAGATGCAAGCCACCAACCAGTTTATCTTTCACAAGATCCAGTCCAGGTTCTTGTTCAATGCAGCGTTCTACGTCCATCAACTCAAACCGAGTCCCGCTTTGCTCTAGAAGCTGCATATCCTTTTCAATGGCTTGCAGCTGTTGAGGCGTTCGAAATACTTGCAAGGTGCCGAACTGGCGACCTTGATATTCAATGGCATGTTCTTGACGTAATTGTTCCAGACACATACGGCTGTGGTTAGCGATAGAAAGCATGCGAGCTTTGTTGACTTGATAGCGAGACAGGGTGCAATTGGCCACCATCTTACTTGCCCAACTGATCATATCGGCATTGAGGGTTGGCTTGATTTTGAGTGGAGCATGCTCTTCCATTAACCACTTTATGGCTTTAACAGGAACACCAGGCGCAGCCCAAGGCGAAGAATAGCCGTACGAGATCTGCCCAGCATTGGCGAAACTTGTTTCCATTGCACTGCTTGGTTGACGGTCAATAACCGTAACTTGATAGCCTGCTTGAGATAAATACCAAGCAGAGGTTAAGCCGATGACGCCGCTGCCTAATACGATGACTTCCATTGATGTACTCCACACATTTATCTGAGTGGTTAGTTTCTTTTCTTTACCTTTTGTTAACAATCGATATAAATTACATACAGCGTTTAGAAAAACTATAGGCTCAAGGATGAGAAGTAATTTAATAAGTGGCTTGTGTCTGTTTAGCCAAGTCGCGGAGCACAGCAGCTTTACTGGCGCGGCTAAGTTTTTGCACCTCACTACGGGAGCCGTGAGCCAACAAATTATTCATTTGGAAGCGTTATTAGGTTTTACTTTATTTGAACGCCATTCCCGCGGTATTCGTTTAACCGCTAAAGGCACTCAGTTACACCAAGCGACGCAGTTTCACTTTTCCGAGCTGAGCAAACTGCTTGATGAGCTCAAAGTAGAAAAGCACACCAATGAGATTCGCTTAAAATTAACGCCTTCTTTTGCTTTTAAATGGTTAGTCCCAAAGCTGGAAAGTTTTCATCACGAGAACCCGGATATCCAAGTGCAAATCTTCGCGGAAGGGGCGTTAGTGAATAGTGAGATAAAAGATTATGACGTCGCGATAGACTATGGTCTTCATCCTTACCGAAATGCTAACGCGGAGTTGATTTTGGATGAGCAACTGCTGCCCGTAATGAGTCCGAAGTACCTTGAGGATCATGGTTGGCTAAAAGTGCCTTTTGATGAACAAGAATCCTCAATGTCAGTGAAGAAATGGCAGGAGGCGACGCTACTACACGATGCGATGCCATGGGAAAAAGCGACGCGTGACTATGAGTGGCTATATTGGGCGTCAGCAATGGGATTAGACTTTAAAACCGATGTTGGACACTTTTTCAATAGAACGGATATGGCGATGTCTGCGGCGGAAGCAGGAGTTGGGATTGCGATGGCACGAATGGCACTGATTGAGGATGAATTGACGACAGAGCGTTTAGTTTCTCCCTTTCAGCCGGTTCCAGCCAATGCAGGGTACTACTTGATCATGAACACACGAAGCCAGTCCACAAACAAGTTTCGTACTTGGTTATTACAGCAAGTGGCGAGCAAATAGATAAAGTGCCTGGTGAGTCAGATAGAAAACACCGCCTCGATGACGGCGGTGTTTTATTTTGGATTACTGTCGTTGATAAACCGACTCGCCTCGGCTGATGGTTTCTTCAACGTTGAGATCCTTTAATGTTTCAGGTTCCACTTTCAATGGATTGTTATCGAGGATGATTAAATCCGCATTCTTACCCACCTCGATAGAACCTTTATACGACTCCTCAAAGTGTTGGTAAGCCGGCCAAATGGTCATGGCTTGCAGCGCGGTGTACGTGTCAACGCGCTGATCTGGCCCCAGTACTTTATCGGTTCTGGTGGTGCGATTGACGGTCGCATCCAATACTCGGAATGAACTTGGCAGCGCCACAGGTGCGTCATGGTGTGTACTGAATTTTAACCCCGCCTTTCTCACCGCTTGGGTTGGTGAAATGAAATCGGCACGAGGATGGCCGAGTACCGAGTCCACATGCCAGTCACCCCAATAGAAAGTATGCATTGGGAATAGAGAAGGGAAGATGCCTTGCGCAGCTAAGCGATCCACTTGGTCTTGGCGCATGGTTTGGCCGTGAATGAGTACAGGTCGGCGGTCTTGCTTTCCTAAGTTTTCATTTGCTTTGGTTACCGCATTGATAAATTGCTCGATCGCAGCGTCACCATTGGCATGCGTCAGCACTTGCCATTCATTTTTAAAGGCCGTTTCTACGTAATCGTAAGCTTGTTGATCTTCAAAGGTTGGGTAGCCAGCGTAGTCTTTATCTTGTCCATGTGGAGGGTGGAAGTAAGGCTGACTTAGCCATGCCGTTTTACCTTGTGGAGAGCCATCAAAGTTCAGCTTTACGCCACCGATGCGGAAATGGTTTGTGTACTCTGGCGTGTTGTATTCCGAGTCCATAAAATCGCTGCTCGATACCATATCGGCGTACGCAACCAAGTCGATCATCAACTTGTCGTTTTTCGACGCGCGTTTCATCGCTTCATAACCTTCTGATGTTGCTCGTCCTTCTTGAGCCGTGGTATAGCCATATTTCGCGTACATACCTTGCGAGGCTTCTAACATGCGATCTTGAAGTTCTGAATCAATCAACTTATTGAGGTTGAACAGCATTGCAAAGTGCGCGTTTTCTTCTAGGACCCCATTTGGTTCTTGGCTGTTTTCCATTCGGCGGATAATGCCACCTTTTGGATCTTCCGATTCTGATGTGATGCCTGCTAGCTCTAACGCTTTACTGTTTGCGACACTCAAATGCCCCGAAGTATGGATGATTAATACAGGCTTATCTGTGCTGACTTTATCGAGATCCGCTTTGGTAGGGTAGTAATCCAGTTGGGCGTCGTCGTAACCAAAACCTAAAATCCATCCGGTTTTCTCAATGAATAGGCGTTGCGTATTATTGTTCTCGGCATTTTTCAGAGTTTCTATGATTTTCGCAACGGTATCGGCTTCGCCATCAGGAGATGGCAGCACGTTTGCGACCATGGCTTGCAGACCAACACCATACACATGACTGTGCGGATCAACAAAGCCAGGCAACATAGTTTTGCCTTTTAAGTCGACCAACTGTGTTTTACCGAACTTGTGTTCCATCGCTCCATCTTTGCTGCCGACATAAATGATTTTCTCGCCTAATGTCGCGACGGCTTCGGCGTACTCTGGTTTATCGCCTGCCATGGTTAGGATGTCGCCACCATAATAAATTTTGTCTGCGGCGGTTACTTTGAGTGGCTCGGCGACGGCTTCTATTTCTTTCGCTTCTTCAGAAAAACACCCCGTTAAAGCAAGCCCAGATAGGGCAATGGGGATCCAGTTTTTGTTCATCGGTCATCTCCATACAGAGTAAGTTTTTTGCCTATTGCTCCCATCTCAATGAGTTTGAGAACTCAATAGGTCAAATTCACTTTAGTTCATATTGAAGGAGGATTATCAACAAGATTAAAGACTTTCAATCAAGCGCAAGTTATACCTATCGATGAATATCAAAAATGTTACCTTTTCCCATTTCATAAACGTTTCTGGACTTGGGCAATGTGACCCATAACGAGGTTCTGTGGTTAAAAAGTCGGCATGATAAGTCCACGATTTATCTCGATGACGCTCAAGGAAGAACATGAAAGACGAAACGCTATCCATCCATTTTGGTTACGAAACTGACCCTACCACTAAATCTGTCGCGACACCGATTTATCAAACGGTCGCGTACGAGTTTGATAACGCGCAGCACGGCGCTGATCTGTTTAACTTGGAAGTGCCGGGGAATATCTACACTCGCATCATGAATCCGACTAACGATGTTCTGGAAAAACGCATGGCGGCGTTAGAAGGCGGCATTGCCGGGTTGGTCGTGAGTGCGGGGAGTGCAGCGATTAACTATGCGATTCTGACGTTAGCGCAAGCGGGCGATAACATCGTTTCTACGCCGCAACTTTATGGCGGTACTTACACCTTGTTTGCGCACATGCTGCCAAATCAGGGGATTCAGGTGAAGTTTGCTAAAGATGACGAGCCAGAAAGCTTGGCCGAGTTAATTGATGAAAATACCAAAGCGGTGTACTGCGAGAGCATTGGTAACCCAGCCGGTAATATCATTGATTTAGAACGCGTAGCGGAGCTTGCTCACGCACAAGGCGTACCTGTGATTGTGGATAACACCGTCGCGACGCCAGTGCTGTGCAAACCCATCGAGTTCGGTGCGGATATCGTCGTTCACTCTCTCACTAAATACGTTGGTGGGCATGGCACCACATTGGGTGGCGTGATTGTGGATTCCGGTAAATTCCCTTGGGCGCAGCACAAAGACCGCTTTCCCGTTTTCAACCAACCAGAACCTTCTTACCACGGCGTGGTGTATACCGAAGCGTTTGGTGAGGCGGCATTTATCGGGCGCGCGCGTACCGTACCATTGCGTAATACCGGATCGGCATTATCACCGATGAATGCATTTATGCTTATCCAAGGGCTAGAAACGTTACCGCTGCGTATGGAGCGCCATACCGAGAACACTCTCAAAGTGGCTGAGTTCTTGGAACAGAATGACAAAGTCAGTTGGGTGAGTTATGCCGGATTGCCAAGTTCTGAACACTTCCATCTCGCCGAAAAATACATGAAAGGTAAGCCTTCTGCGATTTTGTCGTTTGGTTTAAAAGACGGCTATGACGCAGGTGTGCGCTTTTATGACGCTCTGAAAATCTTTAAGCGTTTGGTGAACATTGGCGATGCAAAATCATTGGCTTGCCATCCAGCATCGACGACTCATCGTCAGTTGAGCGAAGCAGAACAAAAACAAGCTGGTGTGTCACCAGAGATGATTCGTTTATCTGTAGGTATTGAGCATATTGACGATATTCTAGCCGATTTAGAACAGGCACTAAACGCGTAAACGATTCTGTTTTTAGCTTTTGGTTACCCATAGGCCAGCCTTAAAAAAGCTGGCCTGTTTTTATTTTATTATTTAAATATCAAAGGCTTTGGTTCTTTTGGTTTGTGGTATTCCAAAAGCTCATAGAGGGTGAAATTTATTCCCTTGTCACGTTTGGGTTTGTTCCTGATGATGTGTGCAAATCTTATACATTGGAAGGGACTCAAATGTCTTACGTATTTCACCGTCATTGCCATGCCACGCTGCCAATCATCGATAAAGGTGAGGGTGTTTATCTATTCGATAAACAAGGGAAACAGTATCTCGATGCTTGTGGCGGCGCTGCGGTATCAAACCTTGGCCACAGTCATCAAGCCGTTAAAAAAGCCATGTTGGAACAGCTCGAGCGAGTGCCGTTTGCTCATACTGGATTTTTTACTAGTGACAGCGGTGAGCGACTAGCGGAATTGATTTGTCAGTACATGCCTGAGCAGTTCAACCATGTGTATTTAGTCAGTGGCGGGTCAGAAGCGGTGGAGTCGGCACTAAAAATGGCGCGGCAGAATTTTGTGGAATCAGGTAAGCCAGAGAAGAAGCAATTCATCGCGCGTCAGCAAAGTTATCACGGCAATACGTTGGGAGCTCTGGCGGTCGGTGGTAATGAATGGCGACGTGAACCGTTCAAACCCATCTTGCATCCGAGCCATCACATTGCCCCTTGCTATGCTTATCGGTATCAGCAGACTCATGAGTCGGAATTGGATTACTCATTACGAACGGCGAATGAACTTGAGGCAAAAATTCTTGAGTTGGGGGCTGAGAATGTCATGGCTTTTGTCGCCGAGCCTATTGTGGGAGCCACCGCTGGAGCTGTACCTGCGACTCAAGGTTACTTTAAACGTATTCGCGAAATATGCGACCAATACGATGTGTTATTGATCTTGGATGAAGTCATGTGTGGCGTTGGGCGCAGTGGCAGTTTTTTTGCATTTGAGCAAGAAGAGGCAGAGCCCGATCTGGTTTGCATGGCTAAAGGGCTTGGTGCGGGTTATCAACCTATTGGCGCGGTGGTTGCGAATGATCGAGTCTATCAAGCTATTGCTGATGGAAGCGGTTTTTTCCAACACGGTCATACTTTTATGGCGCACCCTGTGGCGTGCGCTGCCGCCGTGGCAACCATTGAAACCATCTTCCAAGATGATTTATTAACAACGGTGAATCAGCAAAGTGTTTTGCTGCGTAAAGAGCTTACTTCTGCATTGGCCCATTTACCATACATTGGCGACATTCGTGGTAAAGGTTTGTTTTTGGGCATTGAGTTGGTGGCGGATAAAGAAAGCAAGGCGCCTCTGAGTAAAGCCACATTGGCAGACAAACGCATCAAACAGCGAGCAATGGAAAATGGCTTAATGTGCTATCCAATGGGCGGAACGATTGATGGCGTTAATGGGCACCATATTTTGCTCGCACCGCCATTCATTATTCAGTCTCATCATATTGATGAACTAGTCGGTAAACTCTCACTGACGTTAAAAGAGGTGGCGGAGACATGGAAGTAGCAAACCAATATTTGCGAGAACCTATCGCTATTATCGTGGCTCCAAACGGCGCAAGAAAAACCAAGCACGATCACGTCAACTTACCCATGACAACAGACGAACTGGTTGCAGAGGCTATCGCTTGTCAAACGGCAGGGGCTGCCATGATCCATTTGCATGCTAGAGACGCCAACGGACGTCATTCATTAGACATCGACGACAACATGGCAATTTACCATGCCGTGAAAGAAGCGGTGGGAGAAACCATGATGGTTCAGCTCACCACAGAAGCGGTGGGTTTATATTCTCCGCCACAACAGCGGGCGTTAGTCAAAGCTGTGAAACCTGAAGCGGCTTCTTTCGCATTGAGGGAGTTAATCCCCGATCGCGCAAGTGAGAAAGAAGGGCATGCCTTTTTCCATTGGGTGGCTGAAAACAACATCGTGAGCCAAATTATTCTCTACGATACAACTGACATTGAACGTTATTTCCAACTACGCGATGCGGGCGTGTTACCTAAAACGTATCAGCATGCATTAGTGGTGTTAGGGCGTTATCACCAAGCTCAACAGTCGTCGCCATGGGATTTACGAGGCTTGAATTTGGCGCGTTTTGTCGAGGAAGAAATTCGATGTGCCATTTGTGCTTTTGGCGCGCGAGAGCAAGATTGTTTAGCGAGTGCGATGTTACTTGGATTAGATGTGAGAGTTGGTTTTGAGAACAACCACTTCGATGTGACAGGCGAGTTAGCAATCAGTAACGCGGCTCAGGTGGAAGCTCTACGCGATGTGGCTAGGCACTTCGCGATTCCTTTACACAGTGCGCAAAGTTTGCGTTCAGTTTTGAAGTAAATCTGTTCGCGGCAAGGAAAATAAAGAAGAAAGTAAAAAGGCTCCATCGGAGCCTTTTCGGTATTTGTCGTTAGTTTTCGGTTTGCACTGCGGGTTGGCGTGCTGGGTGTTTGATAAACACCGCAACAACAGCAGCTATCGCTAATGCAAAGCAGTAGTAAGAATTAGCAACCACTTCAATTGGCGATAGGTTGAATACGGAACCTAGCAGCAACACTTGAGCGCCGTAAGGCAACACGCCTTGCACCACGCATGAGAAAATGTCTAACAAGCTTGCTGAGCGGCGAGGAGAGACATTATTCTCTTCCGCCAGTTGGCGAGCAACGCTGCCCGATACAATGATGGCTACGGTGTTGTTTGCCGTACAGCCATTGACCATCGACACCAAGCCTGCGATACCTAGCTCGCTCGCGCGGCTGTTGGCATGCTTAGAGTGGCTAGAGCCAAACGCGTGGATAAGGCTGCTAACGAAATTGGTTAGGAAAGCAAGACCGCCTTGACGACGCATCAGTTCACTCAAACCTCCAATTAGCATGGACAACAAGAAGATCTCTTGCATGTTGCCAAAGCCTTTGTATACGTCTTGGGCTAGATTAGTCAGTCCGTAATTGTCAATCGATGCCAAGCTCACGCCGCCAGCCAAAAGGATACCAATCGACAGAACCACAAACACATTCACACCAGATACCGCTAGGATCAAAATAGTGATGTACGGCAAGACTTTTAGCCACTCAATATCGCCAGTTGCAGGCACTTGAGTCGCTGTACTGTTGAAAGCGAACACTGCAATCGCGATCAACGCCGCAGGCAAAGCAATACGAATGTTCTCTTTAAACTTGTCTTTCATCTCACAACCTTGAGAGCGTGTCGCCGCGATGGTGGTGTCAGAGATGATAGAAAGGTTATCACCAAACATAGCGCCGCTCAGCACAACGCCTGCGGTTAACGGTAAGCTCATTCCTGCTGATTCAGCAATCCCCAACGCTACGGGGGCAACGGCTGCGATGGTACCCATCGATGTGCCCATCGCTGTTGCGATAAAAGCAGAAATCAGAAAAATGCCCGGCAAAATCATGCTGGTTGGAATTGCGGATAAACCAAGGTTCACCGTTGCATCAACACCGCCAGAGGCTTTTGCTACCGCAGCAAAGGCACCAGCAAGCAGATAGATCATACACATTGCGATGATGTCTGGGTGGCCAACACCATGCATGAAGTGTTCGATTGAGCGGTTAAGTTTCTCTTTACTTAAAAGAAACGCAATGATGATGGCTGGTAATACCGCGATGGGTGCAGGCAGCTGGTAGAAGGCAAATTCAACGCCTTGCAAAGATAAGTAAGTGCCTACGCCAATAAACAGCGCAAGGAATACAATCAATGGGATCAGTGCGACCGCAGAAGGTGCCACTGTTTTAGTTGTTTCTTGGGAACCGGACATGTAAACGACAATGTTAATAATAAGAGAGAAGAGCAGACTAATATCACATTTACGCATTGTCAACGTCTAGACGTCTAAATGGCTGTTTAATTTTTGCACGTAAAGAAAAAGATAAAAGCTCGTATTACGTATCTCACTGATACCACGAGCTTTAGTTATGCGCCAATGAAGAGGCTGTCGTTATTGCATTGATTTGGCTTTTTTGCGTTTAACAATACCTAAAACCATCCACGTAAATAAGACAGCAGCAAATGCCCATACCAGATATTTGTATTCGGTGTACAGGTTGCTCAACACGCTTAAATGTTCAAATGCAAAGTGAGTTAACAAGCTGAATACCAATACCCAAACCGTTGCCGCGAGGGCGTTACCGAGCAAAAACTCTCTACGTGGCATTTTCGCGATACCGCATGCAAGAGGCATAAATTGCTTCATTCCTTCAATAAAGCGACTGACGACCAAGCACGTAGGGCCGTATTTCTGGATAGTCAGTTGAAGTGTTTGCATCTTCGGGCCAGAGATATAGCCTTTTTTATCCAACCAGCCTTCAAAGTAATAACCGATTAGGTAACCACAGGTATTCCCAAAAAAGCAGCTTAGCCACGATACCATCATAACCATACTTAGGTTCATGACTTGTTCTGAAGAGAGCAAAGATGCCGCGATCATCAGCGATTGACCAGGCATCGGTACACCTATCCCTTCTAGAAATATACTGACAATCAGCGCCAAGTAGCCGTATTGCTCGAGCAAAGGCTTCATTGACATGAGAAGTTCGTTAATGTGTTCCAAAAGCTTTCCCCTAATAAAAGCGGAACGAAGTTGGAGTGATACTCCGAATGTCCTACTGGGTCAATTCTTGTTTCTCACCGCTGAGAAAAACTGACATGCCTCTGATTATTGTGCGGAATAAATCTGCTGCTTGTTTTATTCGCCGCCACGCTCCCGTGTGGCGGCGAATAAGGCACACCATTATGACTCTTTAGCTTTAGTAAATGCGCCATACAAATCAAGACGTCGGTGACGTAAGTTGGTTACTGAACCCTCGGTATTAAGTTGCTTCAACTTAGTCAAATCAACATCGGCGAAGATCATCATTTCGGTGTTGGCGCTTGCTTCTGTCAAGGTTGCATCGTGCGGGAAGTAGATATCCGACGGTGAGAATACGGCAGATTGTGCGTACTGGATGTCCACGTTATCAACACGAGGTAAGTTACCAACACTGCCACCGATTGCAACATAGCATTCGTTTTCAATGGCACGCGATTGGGAACAAATTCGTACTCGTTGATAGCCATTTTTTGTGTCCGTCCAGAAAGGAACGAATACAATTTGTGCGCCTTGTTCTGCTAACATTCTTCCCAATTCAGGGAATTCGCTGTCATAACAAATCAGTATGCCGACTTTGCCCGCATCGGTTTCGAACACTTGAACATTGTCACCACCGTCGATCACCCAGTCTCTTTGTTCATGAGGCGTGATGTGGATTTTATATTGAGCGTTAATTTCACCATCTCGTTGCAGCAAGTAGGCCACATTATACAGTTTGCCATCTTCGATAACGGGCATACTGCCTGCAATAATGTTGATGTTGTAGGTGACCGCCATCTGCGAGAAACGGTTTTTGATCTCTTCTGTAAAGCTAGCCAAAAAGCGGATTGCTTCAACGGAATTTTTGTCGTTTTGCAAGCCCATCAGCGGTGCGTTAAAGAACTCAGGGAATAGGGCGAAATCGGCTTTATAGTTCGCAAGAGAAGAGATGAAGAACTCAGCTTGATCGAGCAAATCCTCCAGGTCATTCATCGCGCGCATTTGCCACTGGACGACACCAATCCGAATCAGCGTTTTTTCTACATCGTGTACGGATTGAATATCCTCTTCGTAGAAAAAGTTATCCCACTCCAGCAGTGTCGCGTAACCTTTAGAAGCGCTATCCTCTGGCAAGTAGCCGCGCATGATACGTTTTACATCGAAGTCGTTAGCAAGCTGAAAAGACAAAATAGGGTCATGAAGCTCACGGCGTTTTACTTTGTCGATGTACTCTGCAACGCTCAGTTCATCTGCGTATCGGTGGTAATTAGGAATGCGGCCACCGGCTAAAATGGCTTTGAAGTTCTTACTCCGGCAAAGCTCTTTACGCGCATCATATAAACGTCGACCTAAACGTAGCCCTCGATAGTCCGGGTGGACAAATACATCGAGACCATACATTGCATCACCGGTTACTTGATTCTGTATGACGTTGTTTTCGGTAATGATGTCGGTATACAGGTGAGGAAGAGAAAAGCGGTTGTAGTCCACTTTAATGGTTAACGCTGCACCGACTATTTTGCCGTTATCTTCAATACAGATTTGGCCATCAGGAAACTGATGAATGAGATCCATAATCGTCAGCCGTGGCCATGAGCCGCCAACATCAGGAAACACTAAGTCCATTAGTTCTGCAAGCTCAGGGTAATCCGTTGGCTCAATGGTACGTAATGAGAGTTTGGGCGAATTGCTGTCCATATCTTTCAATCCATTTATCCTTTTGAAACAGTGTTAATGAGAATGCCACAATTTGGAGCAGACAGATACTGAAGTCTTTGAGTTGTTTTGGGTTACCAAAAGCATTTCAAGAAAACAATATTAGCTTAGTTTGCTCTTCAACCATTCGTAAAACGCCGCCACTTTCTTAGCCGATAGGCGATAATTCGGGATCATCACGTAATAACCATAACCACTCTGTAAAGATAGGTTGAGAATACGTTGGATATCCCCTCTTAAAATAGAATTCTGCGCCATAAAATCAGGAAGTAAGGCGAGTCCTTTTCCCATTTTGACGGCTTCGTAAGCTAGGTAAAAATGTTCAAAGCCTACAGAGTGATAGGTAACGGTTGATTCTACTGCATGTGCAGTCTTAAATTGCTCCCACAACTGAGGGCGAGTGATTTGAGGTATCAACGGATAGTCGCTAACAGCGTGCACACTCTTGAGTGCAGGAGCGTTAGTACAACCGACCAATAGTAGTATTTCTTCGCATAGCAAGTGGCTGTATTCATAATGCGTGGACAATGGAAGACAACGAATATGCAAGTCGCTTTCACCGCTTGAACCTTTGACGTTCCCATCTCCGGTACAGATTCTTACACGGATATTGGGATGTCGCTGGTGGAAGTCATCAATATGAGGTACCAACCAAAGGCTAGCGAAAGAAGGAGTAACATCCACGGTGAGCAATTCTTGCTTTGAATCTGATTGGATTAAGTTAGCGGTTGCATTCTGAATAAGTTCCAGTGCTTCTGTGACTTGCGGTAGATAGCGTTTTCCTTCCTCAGTTAACTCAATACCATTCGAGCCTCTTTGTGTTAAAGGTAAACCCACTAGTTGTTCAAGCGCGGCGATTTGTTTGCTTACTGCGCTTTGTGTAATGCATAGGGCATCCGCCGCTTTAGAGAAGCTGAGGTAATTTGCAACCGCGACAAACGTCCTTAATGCTCGGATAGAAGGGTACTCACTGCCTTTTAACATACTTCAGTCCCATGGAGATAGCCTCTTCACAGAGTAGGAGATTTACCTATTGAAGCAAAGAGAGAAAAAGCCGATGTGTGATTACCTTCCTTACTCGTTCATAAAGAATCCAGACCAAAAATTAAGAATCTTAAATATAATGAGCATGTAAATAATTGATGATTGGGGTTTGTTTATTGATTTCCCCTATCTTTTGAAAAAAATACAAATAAAATAGAATGTTTTACATCATTAGTATTTACAGAAATCTGATATTGTTTTCTCAAGGTAAATAAAACGGTATAACTTTTAGTTTTGTTGTTCTAATTTCAAAATAATGTCAATTTTTTATAAAGTAGAAAATGTTTTTCATTAAATTAAAATTGGCATTGCATTTGCTTTATATAATTCGAACTTTCAATGGCACTTATATTAGGAGAACGAAATGAAAAGCAATGTTGTTACTTTGATTGGCCTTTTTTCTTTAGCAACGTTTAGTACTTTATCTCACGCAGCGGACTCCAAAGATCATGGTGTTTATGTCGGCGCCAACTATGGCTACTTAAAAGTTGATGGACAAGATGACTTTGATGATGACAGTGATGCTATTCAAGGTTTGGTTGGTTACCGTTTTAACCCTTACTTAGCGTTAGAGGGCGGTTACATTGATTTTGGTAGCTATGGTAATAACCTAGCAAATGCCGAAACGGACGGTTACACCGCAGCACTAAAAGTTACAGCCCCTATTGCTGATCGTGTCGATCTTTACGCAAAAGGCGGTCAAATGTGGTACTCGACGGATTACAACGTTGCGGGCTTCCAAGGCAACAAAGATGACGAAGGTGTATTCGCTGGTGCCGGTGTTGGTTTTAAAGTTACTGATAACTTCTTAGTTAACGCAGAATATATGTGGTACGACGTAGAACTGAATGCAGAGAACGTAGCGAATGGTGCAAGCACAAAAACTGATTTTAACCAAGCATCGCTAGGTGTGGAATATCGCTTCTAATATTGTTAACCATGTTAAACCCAATAAAAATGCGAAGCTAAATGGCTTCGCATTTTTATTTTTTAAGAGATTTAATTATCTGCATAAAATTACTAATGAATAAAATATTTATAAAGTTGGAAGTGTTGATTATTAGAGATCGTCTGCTTATTTTTCTATAGGCTATAAAAGAAGCCGTGCACTAATAGCAAGTAACATCGTAAAAGTAGATCGTGTACTGTTGCAACATAAGTACGGATAGCAGATACAAAAAAGGCCACCTTAAGGTGGCCTTTTCCAAACGTTTGGTGGAGCTGGCGGCATCTGAAACTGTTTTTTATCTCAATGATTTTAAATGAAAAATTTCATTTTAGCTTTTGCTTTGGGTAACTTGTTGGGTACTAAAAGAAAAAGTGGGTCAGATTTAAGAAATGTGATCTATGTTGAGTTTAGTCACCCATGTGAGTGTGTTCTGTTCTCCCAACTCTTTTTTAGAATAGGTGAAGATTATCTAAATAGAGAAATCTTCATCTCGAAACACCTCACATTCTCGTCTTATATGAGGTTTCTTGCGAATTATCCTTTTTGGACGATGACACTCGCCAATGAGTTGGGTTTGTTTTTGAACATAGCTTTCTTTTTTTAATCTTCCTACAAGCACATCAGTCCATTTCTCTACCATTCTAAGACGATATTTTTGTGTATTGACCACTCTTTTGGCGATGAACGGTGTCTCATAGCCAGAATCTTCAAGAAAGTTAGATATAGCTTTGTCATTGAATCCTTGTTGCTTTTTGAACTTAGCTATGTTGTGGATTTGCATCAGGTACAGAGCTTCTTTGCGGTTCGCTTTACCTTCAAAGCTTCCGTCTAAAAAAGTACTAAGACAAAGCTCGATAATTGCGGACAAATTTTCACTGTTACGGAGTTCCTTACTTGAGAAGCCAAGTTTAGTTCCAATGGCATCAAGTTTGTCTAGTGCGACATTTGACACATGAATTCTCTTGGTTACGAGTCCTGAATCTTTTCTTCTTTGTGTTACATATTGTTGTCTTATAGCTGCATCACTTCTACGTTTCATAATCAATTCTCGTTCCTTATTACATCCTTTACGCTACACGATTTTTCCATCTATTTAAATGCATTTTCAATGTGAGACTCACATAATAATGTTTTAATTTACTGTTTTATAGTGCTTTTTAAGTTGTGAGTCTCACTGTTTTTTGTGATGACTTGTGAGGCTCACAAGGTGGTTTCTGTAGTTTGATACGATAGCACCATTATTTGAAACAGAGACAAAAGACATGGCGAATGAGAGATATATGAAAATTGGAGAGGTGTTAGAAAGAACTTCGTATAGCAGAGCTCAGATCTATCGCTTGATGAAATCAGGAGAGTTTCCAAGTTCATATCGACTTTCGAAAAACCGAGTCGCATGGAAAGAATCTGAAGTGGATGCTTGGGTTGAAGAGCGCCAAAGTATTTTTCTATTACCACAATTAGATAAAGGGCAAAAGCTACTCGAAGAGGTATGGAGAAGATGAAACTAGACATATTCTTATCTGGAAGCAGATTAGAAGAGTGTGATTGGTTAATGAGCGAGTACGAAGCCTATTTAGAGAACGATTATCGTATTAAGCTGCTCAGAAAAATGGCTGATCATGTCTATGAGAGTCGTGGTCAAAGATACGGTTGTGGTCGATTGCATGAGTTGGCAGATAAGCTTGAGTCTTGCAATGAAGGTTTATACGAGTGTAAGAGCGTGGCATGTAAAAAATGCAATCGTCAGTTTAAAATAGAACGTGTTAACAACATCATTGCTTCAATCTTACTTGACCAAGAGCAAGCAATGGGTACTGAATATGGTATCTATACTATTATTCAATACTCGCGTGGAGTCGATGCATATGACTTCGTCAATTATGATATCCCTAAAGATAAAGACAGATTGAGAAAGTTATTATCTAGATGTGGTATCAGTGGTCCGGTATTGGGGGCGTTCGAGTTAGATTTTCATGATTCGCCACAAAAATGGTTACCTCATTACCATGTTCTTATGCGTAAATCGGGTAATGAAGAGGCAATTGAACGGCTAGGAGAGAAGTTATCGAAGTTACACCCTAAGCATATCAAACAGAATAGACAAGCTAGACCATTTATGAAGCAGGAGTTTAGAGATCCTCTCAAGCAGTTGAGTTATTTACATAAGTTGGCTTGCTTTGAAGTTCGGGATTATCAATCGTTTTGGGGTAAGAATCTGACTAAGAAGTATCGGCTTAACAAATTGATGTTCTGTGAATCACTTTGTTGGTTAGATGAGCAAGACAGAAGAACGTTGCCATTTCAATGGCATGCGAGAGCATGGTTAAAGAAGTCCAAAGTGTAATCTGCGATTTTTGTTGACTACACGAACACCACCTATTTCGAATGCTTAAATAGGTAGTTTTAAGAAAACCCAACACAACACTAGTTAACTATTAATTGTGTTCTAGTCAAAAGGTGTCCATTTTAAATTTATTCATTTAACAGGCGCATTCGCGCTGCGTTTCTTTTTGTTTATAGTCCATTAAGTTAACAAATTGCTTAGGGGAGTTCCCATATGTTTCCTTAAATTTTTTGCAAAAGTAAGATGCGCTAGAAAAACCTGTTAAGTGAGCTACCTTTTTTATAGGATGTTTTTTCTTCAATAGTAAATAAGCAGCTTTATTCATTCTTGCTGAAAGTATCAAGTCTGATAACGTCGTTTTTTCTTGAGATATCCTCCTCATAAGTGTAGATTTTGACATATTAAGGTTTTTGGATATTTCTTCTGCTGTCCAACGATGTTGGATTTGTTTAGATATTAGACGATGAATACGTTCAGATATAGAGTTAGTTCTTTTAATATCAAGTTTTTTTAGAGTTCTAAAAGCATCTCTATTTATTAATTCTTGTAGAAAATTAGTGTGTTCGAAAATTCCATTTTGAACATGAATTAACGAGTCGATATAAGGTTTCATTTTATTAAAAGCATAGTTATCATAATCCATGTCACACATTACTAAATATAAATAAAAGTCATCGGATAACTCTTCTTTCAACGAAAAATTTATTAATGTATTTGAGGGTAACTGAATCAAAGCTTCACCCTCGATCACGATGACGCATCCTGGGTATGAGATAGCTCCGAAAAAACCAGTAAGTTTAATTATATGTTTTGACTTAGATACAAAGCTTCCGGTATCTTTTGTTTTTAAATTTACTTTTATCTTTCTTATCTTAAACATGTTTTTTATTCGTTGTGTTCATCTTTCTTTCTAGCTGTGCCCAGCTTATTGGAGGAGAATAAAAGTATCCTTGAACCAGAACATCAAGGTTCTTCACGACGTCGTGCTGATAAGAGGTTTCAACACCTTCTAAAATAATACCTTTCTTGGCGTAAGGAGATATTACTCTCAATAGATATTTTATTGCATTAATATCATCGCAGTTATGATGAAGGAAAGACTTGTCTACTTTAATGTAATCCCAATCTATAAACCCTAATGATATGTTAGCAATATTGTTTCTATGATAATAATCATCTAATAACAATCCTACGCCAGAGCGCTTTAATAATCTGATACTACTTTGTAAACGGCCGCAATTTACATCACAGTCGATATCTGTAATTTCAATATCAAAGTTAACGTCACGTTCATTTAAGAGACTTTGTAAAAAAAAACTATCCTTTAAACATGATAAAGTGATATTAACAGTTATGGGAATACGGACTTTTAGCTTACTGCAAAACCTAATCTGAGCTAGCGCAACCATTTTTATGAACTCTTGATCAATTTCAGAGAAAAACGTTTCGTTGTATAAAGATTCACCGGAATCACTCAAGACTTTAGACAAGATTTCAAGATGCTTTACTTTCCTCTGCTTCAAATTGATTATTGGTTGAAACAAAAAGTCAAGCTTAACAAATGAAGCATCGGTTCTTACGATGACTCCAGTATCCGTATAGTTATATTCGTACATATTATTCTTACACTGAACTGATGTTGTTTTTCGTATCATCTATATGCATAACTTTTCCGTCTACTAAGCGCGTTGATCTTACAAAAGATTGAGTTGATATTTTCATTATCAACAAAACGTCATAATCCTGACGCACAAGAATAAGTTGAAATAACAAAACGATATGCTGTTTATTTACAGCCTTCTTAGAGACTCTATTGATACGGCTAAAGTGTGATTTCGGTTCAGAGATTGCGTTAAATTTTTCTATTTTGCTTGATAATAATCTCTATTTGTTGATGGTATCACATTTTTTAGCCAAATTGACGAGTATCAAGTTCTACTTGGATTGGTTAGTAAAGAAAGATTGATTGCTCTTGCTTGTGATCGTTTAATCAACTAACAGATTCTAACTAAGCCTTATAATGTTAATATTTAACGGTATTTCACTCCATATAAAGCTGTCAGATGTTCTTTTTGAAACGTTGTCGTCAAAATTAATGCCATTATCGCCCAAGGCTGATCTGCAACTCTAGCGGTTCTTCGCTGTGTAGAAGTAAGTAAAGTTCTTTTTAGCATCACGATGATTATTGTCCTTCGAACTGCGCTAGCTTAGCTAAATACCTGTTCGAGTGGCATCAACAATGTGCTTACTCCACCAAGCCATAAGATCTCTTCTACGTTCTAGGTAATCTGTTCGGCTATATGCGCGATGTGTTTTGGTACCAATAAGGTGAGCGAGTGCTGATTCAATTAAAATGTAGTCGTGTCCAGCTTCATTTAGCGTTGAGCTAGCTATAGAACGTAAACCATGGGAAACTAATCGACCTCCAAACCCCATGCGTTTTAGAGCCATATTAGCAGTTTGACTATGCATTGGTTTTTTTGGATCTGTTGCCGACGGAAAAACATATTCGCTATTTACTCTCATCGAGCTCATCGTATTTAATAGAACGATGACTTCGTCCGTTAGAGGTATTCGGTGTTCTTTGCGTTTTTTCATCCTCTCTGCAGGTATTGTCCAAACTCGATTTTCTAAATCGAATTCTGACCACTTGGCTCCAGAAGCTTCGTTTGGTCTGGTCATTGTATGTAGTTGAAACTTGATCAGGCATCGTGTAGAACGTTTGATGTTTGCTTCAGTTAAAGTTGCCATTAATTCGGGTAATTCGTGTGGTTCTAGCGCTTTCATATGCTCTTGTTGAGGCTTTTTAAAAGTAGCAAAAATATTGCTTATTGGATTGGAGTTAATTAAGCCACTGTGCATAGCGTAAAGCATGACTTCATTTAGCCGTTGAGATAATCGTTTGAGTGTTTCTAAAGAGCCTTTGGCTTCGACAACCTTTAGAGTTTGAATTACAGTTTGAGCTGTAATCATAGAAATAGGTTGTGAGCCCAAAGAAGGAAAAACATGCAGCTCAAATGAACGCCAGATATCTTTCGCATAATCTTCGGTAACTGTTGATTTCTTTTGTTCTATCCACTGCTGTGAAACATTGAATAGCGTGTGCTTATATATAGCGTCGGCTTTTTCCTTTTCTTCTTTTTTGTGGTGTTTTGGATCAATGTCTAATGCTACTAACTCACGGTGGCCTTCTGTTATTTTCCGAGCATTAGCTATCGATAGATCTGGGTACTTGCCCAAGGTTATATTGCTGCGCCTCCCTGTCGCTGGACTCTTGTATACGAAACGCCAAGACTTAGTTCCATTTGGCATTATTCTAAGCTGTAAGCCTCGTCCATCACTGAGCAATTGTTCTTTGCCAGTTGGTTTTGTGCTTTTGACTTTTTTGTCTGTCAGTTGAACTGCTGGTCTTGCCATTTTTAAACCTATTTAGTACCCGAAATATCTTGGATGAGAGTATAGGGTAACTGGGCGGGTACTAAAAACGTGAGCAGATATGAGACGCGATGAGACAGAATAAGACAGGAAGGTGAGTTAAGTGATTGAATTTTTGATGTTTTAGGTACAAAAAAGGCCACCCGAAGGTGGCCTTTTCCAAACGTTTGGTGGAGCTGGCGGGAGTTGAACCCGCGTCCGAAAACCGTTCATCATTGGTACTACATGCTTAGTCGATCTTTAATTTCGCCACCCACCTGCGAACCGACACGCTAATGAATGACTAGCCTGAATTAAAATTCGCCGTTCATCTCTCAGGCGGGAGAATCCGGGCTAGCGCGTTTGGGTTTGATCCCTCGTTATTCCCCGTCTTACGTGCGGAAGCTAGGGCGAGAGAGCTCTGAGCAGGTTATTAAGCTGCTAGTGCGTAGTTTTCGTCGTTTGCGACTATTTTTTTGCGGTTTGTTAACGAGGCCTACCGCACCTCGGCATGCACCTCAGACTTCTGAATTCCCGTCGAATCCTAAATCAGCCCCAGGTAATATTCGCATAGTAACAGAAAAGCATTGGCTGTCCAGTACTATGCGTTTAAGTGGTCAAGATTAACGCAGTGTACTCTTCATTACGCGTGCTTTCTCTCTTGCCCAGTCTTTTTCTTTTAAATCCGTACGTTTATCGTGCAGCTTTTTACCTTTTGCTACGCCAATTTTTAGTTTCACCCAAGAGCGAGACCAGTACAGAGAGAGCGCCGTTAATGTCATACCTTCACGGTTCACACGTCCGAATAGGTTGTCCAGTTCACGACGACTCATTAGTAGTTTACGCACACGTGTGGGGTTCGCCACAACGTGTGTCGATGCCTGATTTAAAGGAGTGATTGTCATGCCACTCACAAAGGCTTCACCGTCACGCATAAATACGTAACTTTCAGAAATATTGGCTTTACCTTGGCGAAGGGCTTTCACTTCCCAACCTTGGAGCTCCAAGCCAGCTTCGATTTCATCATCGATGAAATACTCGTGGCGAGCTTTTTTATTCAGCGCGATAGTATTGCTACCCGCTTTTTGTTTCATTTTTTTCTTTGCCATAATAGCGACATTATACGGGTTGGATATCGGATAGGAAATCCTTTTATTTGCGCAATCGTGGAATAAAAGTAAAATTGGCAGGAGCTTTAAATCTGTACATGTATCGATAGGAGTATGTATGAAGCAAGTCAGCCGTTCTGCGCTTGTGTCTTTTAGTGCTGAACAGATGTTCAATCTGGTTAACGATGTTGCTAAATACCCTGAGTTTCTGCCTGGTTGCTCGGGCTCTAGAATCATTGAGTCTTCGTGTAATGGTATGGTGGCTTCTGTCGATGTGGCGAAGGCTGGTATCAGCAAAACGTTTACTACTTCAAATGAGCTGATCCCAGGCCAAGCAATTATGATGAACTTGGTGGATGGTCCGTTTAAGACATTGCGTGGTGGTTGGATTTTTACCGCGCTAGATGAGCAAGCTTGCAAGGTTGAGCTAAAGCTTGAGTTTGAATTCTCAAGTAAAATGATTGAGATGGCCTTCGGTAAGGTTTTTAACGAGCTTACCAGTAACATGGTAAATGCATTCACTAAACGCGCAAAACAGGTCTACGAGTGTTATGAGTATTGAGTCAGATATGATTCACGTAGAGGTTGTCTATGCTCTTCCTCATGAACAGCGTGTATTTAATTTAGTGGTGAATAATCACGCAACGGTAGAAGAGATCATTCGACAATCTGGCGTGTTAGAGTTATACCCTGAAATTGATTTATCTAAGAATAAAGTGGGTGTGTTTAGTCGTAATGTGAAGTTAGATGCGACCGTTCGAGATCGAGATCGAATAGAGATATATCGCCCGTTACTCGCAGACCCGAAAGAGATCCGTCGTAAGCGGGCGGAGCAGGCTAAAGCCGAGGGGAATGCAGACCCAGTCACCGGTGGTAAGCCTAGCTCTATACGTAAGAATAAGTAGACTTGATATCAGTCCCAATGGATGGTGTCATTGATTCAAAGTGTGATTGCGCGATATCTAGATAATAAAAAACCTCTCATGTGAGAGGTTTTTTGCAAAAGCCGTTTACTGGATCTGCTCGTAAAATGCGTCACTTTTTGGGAAGTCACCACTGATATCTGCGAGCGTGCCTTGGTCGTTAAAGTTAACGATCAGGTCTTTTTGCACTGGATCACCGTGACCAGGAGTATGGTGATAAATGTAGTACCAAGTGTTTGGGTAGCCGTTTTCAATAAGCATTGGCGACCCTAGTACGAAGCGAACCTGTGCTTTAGTCATCCCAAACTTTAATTTATCTACCGCACTTTGTTCTACATAGTTGCCTTGGTTGATATCAATGCGATAAACCAGTTTTTCCAATACCGAACATCCTGTCAGCAATGTCATTGCTAATGGTACGGCAACTAACCACTTCTTTAATTGCATAATAATTTCTTAGTAACCTTTAAAATACTGCGCTGATAATAAACAAGCTCGACGCAGATGTAAAAAGCTATGCGTCGTATGATAGGAAATCTGACAACGAATTTTGAGTTGAGTTGCATTTATTGATTCTCTCACATGTATGTTTATGTCGATGAGCGATTTTCTATCCAGTTTAAGCGGTAACTAATGACAAATAGCCAAGTTATTGAGCTATGGGGTGGCACTGACCATTATTTCGAAAGGGAATCAGAACCCAAGCACTTTGATATGGTGATGGGGGAGGTAGAGTCACGGAGTAGTGTTCGTGACTCTATCTTTGAAAGAGCATGGCTAAGCGGCGATGAGGAGCTCTTTGGCGTTTGCAAGGGTAGAATCTGTAATTTGGCTACCTCCAAGTAGGCGAGCTAATTCTGCCACACGTTGTTGTTCATCTAATGCGTGCATTTGTGTTTCGGTTTGGCCAGCTTTTGTTTGTTTAGCCACGAACATTTGTTGATGGCCACAACCTGCAACTTGAGGGAGGTGAGTGACACACAATACCTGAGTAGACTCGCCAAGCTTGCGTAGCATTTTGCCGACTACAGCTGCTGTTGGACCACTAATACCGACATCCACCTCATCGAAGATCAAGCTTGGTGTATCCACTTTCTGAGCGGTAATCACTTGGATAGCTAATGAGATGCGTGATAGCTCACCGCCTGACGCAACTTTTGCTATAGGTTGCAATGGCTGTCCTGGGTTGGTCGATACTAAGAAGCACACACTGTCCATGCCAAGTGGTGATGGGTGCGTGTTTTCATTGCTGATTTCGATATTGAATACCGCTTTTTCCATGCTCAATTCGTGCATGCTTTGCGTGATCAGCTTATTCAGCTCTTTAGCGTAACGGCTGCGTGATTTGTGTAGTTTTTCTGCTTGGTTTAGGAAGCTTTGGTACTTTTGTTCCACTTCTTGCGCGAGTTCATCTAAACGTTCATCAGAGCAATCTAACGCTTCTACTTGGGCCAGAAGATCTTGGTGATGTTGGTATAGTTCTTCTGGCATCACGTGGTGTTTGCGAGCAACAGACATCACTTTAGAAAAACGTTCTTCTACATAAGCCATACGAGCAGGATCCACATCGATGCCATCTAGATAACTGCGTAATTCATTCTTCGTTTCTTCCAGTTGAATCATCGCTTCTGACAACATGTTGGGTAGCTCAGATAGCTTTTCATCTAACTCAGCTAGTTGAATTAGGGAGTGATTGGCCGATTGCAAAATACCAAGCGCATTGACTTCTTCACCTTCGTAAATAAGTTCGATGGCTTGCTGACAGGTAGTGGCGAGTTCACCACTATTGGATAGTCGTTTGTGCTCTTGCTCGAGCTCTGCAAATTCTTCTTCACCTAGCGATAACTCATTTAGTTCTTTGATTTGGTATTCAAGCAACTGTTTTTGCGCCTGGTTTTGCTGGCTATTTTCTTTTAGTTGCTTGAGGTTATTGTCTGCCTGACGCCAATGTTGGTAAGCACTTCGTGTGCTTTTTAGTAGGTTCAGATGACCTGCATATTGGTCGAGCATAGCCATTTGGTGTTCGCTTTTCATCAATTGATGATGAGCGTGTTGCCCATGGATATTGATCAGCAGTTGCCCTAGAGATTTGAGTTGTGATAGTGGGACAGGACTGCCATTAATGAAGGCTCTTGAGCGACCTTCTTTTGTGATGATGCGACGCAAAATACATTCACTGCCATCAAGCAGATCGTTATCTTCTAGCCAACGCGTTGCATGTAGGTTGTTGTCCAGTAAAAAAGCGGCACTAACTTCGGTTTTTTCTTCACCTTGTCGAACCATGCCAGCTTCGGCTCGTCCGCCTAAGCAGAGCCCAAGTGCATCGATAGCAATGGATTTACCCGCGCCTGTTTCACCTGTGATGGTGGTCATGCCCTTAGACAGCTCGAGTTGTAAAGACTTAACAATCGCAAAATTATTAACACTTAGATGAGCCAGCATTTTTATTTACCTGTATAACTGAACAATACTGTATAAGAGAACAGTATATACTGTTTCTTTATACAGTAAAGACAGGTGAGAAAAAATTTCTGTGTGGGGTGCTTTTTTGTGATGAAGTGGGAAAAATGAGCCGAAGTGATTACAACGACTCATTAAAATTGAACAGGTTACGGACGAGTTGGGTTAATCGTGAGCGGCTCTAATGTGACTACTGCATTCACACCAGCACCTGGATGATCCACGTATGATGTGTCTTGCATTAGTGTGTAGTAAACGTCGACGAAGTCATCATCATTCGTTAGGACGCCGTCAGGGATCGTGTCGATGATCTTATTCGTGATTTGCGGAATAATCGCGTAAGCCTGAACTTCTGGATCTGGAATCGCTTTCAGCACTTCTCCAGCAACTTGAACAAGGAGTTTTGCCAACTGTTTATAGTCTGTACCATCATCTTGTTCCATGAGCACGATGTCCGCAGCGCCCCAACGGTAACGAGACCAGTGAATAATGATCTGATTTGGGTAGTAATCTTGGTTATCGTAGTCTAAGTATGGAAGCTCTACTAAATCGAGAGTAGGTTCATCACGACTTGGATTGACGCCCGTTACGATAGCGTAGATTTCTGCCTTGCCAGAGATCCAAGGTTCTTTGTCATCGGCTAGACGGATCTTTTTCAACTGCGTTGTTTGAATTGGAGCCGCTTCGCCCACTGTGCTACTTGACAATAGCGGTGCATTTTGGCGTTGTTCATCAGCAATATATGGTTGAACTAAAGCTGGCTGACCGAGTTTTTTCATCTCAGCTTGCATAGCTTGCAAGCCTGCTTTTAGCTCTGCAGAGCTGTTGTTATCAACAACGAGTACAGGTACCTCAGGGAGTTGGTAAACATCGAGTTGATGGATGTTGCCATACACATCAAATGCTTCGATATATTGCCAATTCTCATCATCACCACTTGGTTCAAATGCAAATAATGGCTCGACCTCGCCACTTTGCCATGCTGTTATCATGCTCTCATTCGCTAAACGAACTTCCAGCAACTGATCTGAGTATTCAGAAATACCTTTCCAGCTACGAATTTGAGTGTCAGCTTGTACAAGCTGACGGCTAAACTCGGAGTTGGGGTTTTGTTGAACAAATGCTGATACAGAGACGCTAGTCTGTTGTGGAGTAATATCTCTTCTCAACATGGGTTCAATGGCAGCATAGTTCTCACTCAATTGTTGAGCGAGGGCACGCTTCGTCTTAGTGATATCTTCCGCTTTTGCGTTGGATACACTGTTGACTTGCGTTTCCTCTGATTGGCAGCCAATAAGTGCTAATGTACTGAGAACAGACAGAATGATGGTTTTCTTCATAATATGTCCTTTATTGATTTTATGAAATAGAGTTAATACTCTATTCATGGTGAGAATATCACCGGACATAGATCATTGAATTTGCTTTTCTATCTTTTGTGTAAACTTTGCCCACAGGATCAAAATTTATAAACTTCTCTTTAATGACAGCAAATATCGTGTCGCCTCACTACTTTGTGTCTATTTCTTGTCTAAGAAAGCCAAAAGCCAGTGGCAATTAAGCTACTGGCTTTTTTATTGAAGTCATTTCCCTGAGTAACAAGTGTTAGAACAATTTACTAGACCAGCCAAGCTTATTCCGTAAGACGTGATAGTAGCTGTAGTCTTTTGGATGGATGAGCTTTAGTACATTTGGACTTTGATAGATGTGGATTTCGTCTCCTGGAGAAACAGGGAGAGACACTTGTCCATCACAGCTAACTTCTTGTGTTCCTCGGTTCTCTGGTGACACCACCAATTTAATTCGACGCTTTCCATCAACCACCAAAGGTCGACTCGACAAGGTATGAGGAAACATTGGCACGAGTGAAATGGCATTCAAGCTAGGCGAAAGAATTGGACCACCGCCAGAAAGCGAATATGCGGTCGAGCCCGTTGGTGTAGAGACAATCAAACCATCGGCTCGTAAAGAGAAGGCGAAGCTTTCATCAATGTACACTTCAAATTCAATCATATGGGCAATTTGCCCTGGGTGAAGTACAGCTTCATTTAGCGCAGCGTTGTGGCTTTTAATTTGCCCGTGACGGTGTACTTCCGCTTCTAAGAGAAAGCGCTCTTCTTCAATATACTCACCGTCGAGTACCGCTTGCAGAGACGCTTGGAACTCGTCTGGGTTTAAGTCAGTTAAGAAGCCTAGGTTTCCACGGTTCACCCCTATGACTGGAACATCAAATCGGGATAAAATTCTTGCCGCGCCTAGCATGTTGCCATCCCCACCAACCACAATGGCTAGATCGGCATTTTTTCCTAGTTCAACTAAACTGGCAAATTGACTCTGCGGGATATCATCCAGTATTGCGGCAAGGCGATCGTCAATAAATACTTTATAGCCTTCAGAGGTCAGCCATTGGTACAACTCTTTATGAGTTTGAATTGCTTGTTGATCTCTTGGTTTTCCGATAATCGCGATCACGTTACATGGATTTTTCATAGCATTTCCGCATTAAAGAGGCTTGAATCAGGAATCTTCATCCCCATAATAATGGCAAGTCACCTAAATATGCGAATTTTTATGTGGTTAAAGCCCGCAAAAACGCGCATGGCTTTAAGGGCATTATGTTGAATTCTGGAGATATCATGAGCAACGAAGAAAACAAAGTTACAGAAGAAGAGCTTGATCAAATCATCGAAGAGGCTGAAAAAGTAGAAGCTGAAGCACAAGAAGTAGAAGCTGAGCTTGAAGAAATTGGTGATGAGACAGACGCTAAGATTGCTCAACTAGAAGCGGCACTATTGTCTAGCGAGGCAAAAGTAAAAGAGCAGCAAGATGCGGTGTTGCGTTCTAAAGCTGAAGTAGAAAACATGCGTCGTCGTACCGAGCAAGAAATCGATAAAGCACGTAAGTTTGCGTTGAACAAGTTTGCCGAAGAGTTGCTTCCTGTTATTGATAACCTAGAGCGTGCAATTCAAGCGGCAGATACAGAGAATGAAACGGTTAAGCCGTTCCTAGAAGGTGTTGAGTTAACACATAAAACGTTTGTAGACGTTGTAGCGAAATTTGGCTTGAAAGCAATCAACCCTGAAGGTGAAGCATTCAATCCAGAGTTCCATCAAGCGATGTCGATTCAGGAGAGCCCTGATCATGAATCAAACACAGTTATGTTTGTTATGCAAAAAGGCTACGAACTAAACGGCCGTGTGATTCGTCCGGCAATGGTAATGGTTGCTAAATAACCTTAACTGCCTGTTTTCAAATATAAAGCTCCCATCATTTTTTGATGGGCGCTTTTTTGTTTTAAACGTAAGTTGTTGTAATGAGCTTCATTGTATATCGATAAAATGGAAGTTTGATCCCCTTCATATTTTTTCTTATTGGTTAATTATTTTCCTATAGGAGATTTCTTCTCATCTCACTGCGTGTTTATGAACGAAGAGGGCTATAAGTAATTGTAATCATTCGTTGTGTGAATGTTTGTCCTGCATAGGAATGTAAAGATAGTCATTTTTTCTACAACAATTCCGTTAACAAAAATGCAAATTATCACTTTATTTTGTAACCTTCGTGTGTATGATTTGCGACTAATGCTTTAAAAGTAAGCATATATAACTACAAAGATGTAAATAGCAAACACAACATATCGGAGATTTATAATGGATAAATCGCTTTCTAGTAAGATTTTTATAGGCTTGTTTGCCGGCCTTGTGCTGGGAACAGCAATTCAGTACTTATTTAGCGGTATTGCGATTTTTGATACATACCTACTTGGAGCAGCAGAAGGCGTTGGCGGCATGTTTGTCTCGCTGATCAAATTGCTTGTTGTTCCTTTAGTTTACGTTTCAATCGTATGCGGCATTGTTGACTTGAAAGACATCAGTGCATTTGGTCGTCTTGGTGGAAAAACTTTTACCCTCTACATTCTTAACACCATCATTGCGATTACGGCGGCTTTGACTGTTGGTTTGATTTTCCAGCCAGGAGCTGGTGCTAATCTGGCAGGAACGGTATCTGAGGCCGTACAGCTGACGACGACAGAAACGCCGGACATTTTCTCTCTAGTTGTTAACATTGTTCCTAGCAACCCAGTACAAGCGTTTGCTAACGGCGACATGCTGCAAATCATCTTCATGGCAATTCTGACAGGTCTTGCAATTCAAGCTTTGGATTCTCGTGGTGGTCCTGCCATCCGCACGTTCAAAATGGCAAATGAAATCATGATGAAACTGGTTGGGTTAGTGATGAGTCTTGCGCCATATGGTGTGTTCGCGCTAATGATTCAATTGGGTGCAACACTAAACGCCAATACATTGATGTCCGTGGCTGGTTATGTGGCCTTGGTGGTTGCGATGTTGGTGTTCTGGATCTTCTTCTTCTATCCAATGGCAGTAAGTCTTGCGACAGGGACCTCTCCAAAGACTTTCCTACGTGCAACTCGTGAGCAGATTCTGTTCTCTCTATCTACCGCGAGCTCAAACGCGACTATCCCGGTAACGATGCGTACACTGACAGAAAAGCTTCAGGTCTCTAAATCGGTTGCTGGCTTCGGTGTACCACTGGGCGCAACGATGAACATGTCTGGTGTGTCTATCTATATTGCTCTAGCAACGATGTTTGTTGCGAACGCTTTTGGCCAGCCAATTAACACCGCAGACATCTTCACGCTTGGTTTAACTATTCTTCTATTATCTATTGGTGCTGGTGGCGTTCCTGGAGGCGGCGTGGTAATGGTAGGCGTTTTGCTTCACCAACTAGGCTTACCACCTGAAGGCTTGGCAATTATTGCTGCGGTTGACCGTATTAATGACATGTTCTGTACGTCTTCAAATGTTGTGGGCGACACGGCGGTAAACACCATTGTTGCAAAAACAGAAGGTGAGATTGGTAAAGAAGAAGGCGTTGACGCTGAGCCTGCTCAAGCGAACGCATAATGTCTTGAATCATTTATTTTAACCCTAATATTGAAGCGAGCTCTTATGAGCTCGTTTTTTGTTTAGGAAGAGTCGGGCATAAATAAATTCATCTGGGAAATGGCGTTTTGTTGCGCTACAGCAGTGTGACGAGTTCCCAACTAATCAGAAAGAAACACATAAATTTCGAAAAAAGACGCTTTTTTTTAATTCTGCCCTTGAAAAGCATTTTGCCGCCCTTATCTATGTGGCATAGAGAAGCAAACATTGATTATTTTTGTTTGTGAGCAAGGGTTGAAACCCGATTCTCCTCCCCCCACATTGGGGTTATAACCAAACGAAAATAGAATTTATTCGGAGATAGCCAGATGGGTAAAATCATTGGTATTGACTTAGGTACTACTAACTCATGTGTTGCGGTATTAGACGGCGACAAACCACGTGTAATTGAAAACGCAGAGGGCGAACGTACTACTGCATCGGTTATTGCTTACACTGACGGTGAGACGCTAGTAGGTCAACCTGCGAAACGTCAAGCAGTAACTAACCCAGAAAACACGCTATTTGCAATTAAGCGTCTAATCGGTCGTCGTTTTGAAGACGAAGAAGTTCAGCGTGACATCCAAATCATGCCTTACAAAATTGTTAAGGCTGACAACGGTGACGCTTGGGTAGAAGCAAAAGGCCAAAAAATGGCGGCTCCTCAGGTTTCTGCTGAAGTTCTTAAGAAAATGAAGAAAACTGCTGAAGATTTCCTTGGTGAGGAAGTAACTGGCGCAGTTATCACAGTACCTGCTTACTTTAACGATGCTCAGCGTCAAGCTACAAAAGATGCTGGCCGCATCGCAGGTCTAGAAGTTAAACGTATCATCAACGAACCAACAGCAGCAGCGCTAGCTTACGGTCTTGATAAGAAAGGCGGCGATCGCACTATCGCGGTATACGACCTTGGTGGTGGTACATTCGATATCTCTATCATCGAAATCGATGAAGTTGAAGGCGAGAAAACATTCGAAGTTCTAGCGACTAACGGTGATACTCACCTTGGTGGTGAAGACTTTGATAACCGCCTAATCAACTACTTAGTAGACGAGTTTAAGAAAGAGCAAGGTATCGATCTTAAGAACGATCCACTAGCAATGCAGCGTGTTAAAGAAGCAGCAGAAAAAGCGAAAATCGAGCTTTCTTCTACTTCTCAAACTGACGTAAACCTACCTTACGTTACTGCAGATGCAACTGGTCCTAAGCACATGAACATCAAAGTGACTCGTGCAAAACTAGAATCTCTAGTTGAAGACCTAGTACAACGCTCTCTTGAGCCATTAAAAGTAGCTCTAGCTGACGCTGACCTATCTGTAAACGACATCACTGACGTAATCCTAGTTGGTGGTCAGACTCGTATGCCAATGGTTCAAGCGAAAGTTGCTGAGTTCTTTGGTAAAGAAGCGCGCCGTGACGTAAACCCTGACGAAGCAGTAGCAATGGGTGCTGCAGTTCAAGGTGGTGTACTTGCTGGTGACGTTAAAGACGTACTACTACTAGACGTAACTCCACTGTCTCTAGGTATCGAGACAATGGGTGGCGTGATGACTAAGTTAGTTGAGAAGAACACAACTATCCCAACTAAAGCGAACCAAGTTTTCTCTACAGCGGAAGACAACCAGAGCGCGGTTACTATCCACGTTCTACAAGGTGAGCGTAAGCAAGCGATGTACAACAAGTCTCTAGGTCAATTCAACCTAGAAGGCATCCAGCCTGCACCACGTGGTATGCCACAAATCGAGGTTACTTTTGACCTTGATGCGGACGGTATCCTACACGTGTCAGCGAAAGACAAGCAGACTGGTAAAGAGCAGAAGATCACTATCCAAGCTTCTGGCGGCCTGAGCGATGAAGACATCGAGAAAATGGTTCAAGAAGCAGAAGCTAACAAAGAAGCGGACAAAAAGTTCGAAGAGCTAGCGACTGCACGTAACCAAGCTGACCAAATGATTCACGGTACTCGTAAGCAAGTAGAAGAAGCTGGTGAAGCACTACCTGCAGAAGAGAAAGAGAAGATTGAAGCAGCAATTTCTGAGCTAGAAACAGCGCGCAAAGGCGAAGACAAAGAAGCTATCGATGCTAAAGTTCAAGCACTGATGACCGCTTCTCAAAAACTGATGGAAATCGCTCAACAACAAGCTCAAGCGCAGCAAGCACAAGGTGCTGACGCCGATGCACAGTCTAAAGAAGACGACGTTGTAGATGCTGAGTTCGAAGAAGTTAAAGACGACAAGAAATAATATTTCTTAACCAGATGGCTGCAAAGCCATCAGGGGTCGATAAGACTTCGTGTGCGGGCGTTTGGGGCAACTCTTACGCCCGTCTGTTTGTAAACGCTGTCTTTCTAGTTAAGTATGTTGCGGATAAGTACACTTACCTAGAACGATACAAACACCAAGCGGTGAATCGATGCCGTTTGTAGTAATTAACTGGTGACGAAGAACATGTCAAAACGTGATTTTTACGAAGTATTAGGCGTAAGCCGTGATGCCTCAGAGCGCGATATCAAAAAGGCGTACAAGCGTCTAGCGATGAAATTCCACCCAGACCGAAACCAGGGTGATGAGTCTGCGGCGGACAAGTTTAAAGAAGTAAAAGAAGCGTACGAAGTTCTGACCGACCCTCAAAAGAAAGCGGCGTACGACCAGTACGGTCATGCTGCTTTTGAACAAGGCGGCGGTGGTTTCGGTGGCGGCGGCTTTGGTGGCGGCGGTGCTGATTTCGGCGACATCTTTGGCGATGTATTCGGCGACATTTTTGGTGGTGGTCGTCGTGGCGGTGGTGGTCACCGTGCTCAACGTGGTGCGGACTTACGTTACAACATGGAACTGACGCTAGAAGAGGCGGTTCGTGGTGTAACGAAAGAGATCGAAGTACCAACACTAGTACACTGTGATACCTGTGATGGTAGTGGCGCGAAGAAAGGCTCATCTGCTGAAACATGTGGTACCTGTCATGGTCATGGTCAAGTACAGATGCGCCAAGGCTTCTTCGCAGTGCAACAAACCTGTCCAACCTGTCACGGTAAAGGCAAGATCATTAAAGACCCTTGTAATGAGTGTCATGGTCAAGGTCGTAAACAGAAAACCAAAACACTTAACGTTAAGATCCCTGCAGGTGTTGATACTGGCGACCGTATTCGTCTATCTGGCGAAGGTGAAGCGGGAGAGATGGGAGCTCCAGCGGGTGACTTGTATGTACAAGTGCACGTGAAAGAGCACCATATCTTCGAACGTGATGGTAACAACCTATACTGTGAAGTGCCTGTAAGCTTTGCGATGGCGGCTCTAGGTGGTGAAGTTGAAGTACCAACTCTAGATGGTCGCGTAAGCCTAAAAGTACCTTCAGAAACGCAAACAGGTCGTATGTTCCGCATGCGTGGTAAAGGTGTGAAAGGCGTCCGCGGTGGCGGTATCGGTGACTTGATTGTTAAGTTGGTTGTTGAAACACCAGTAAACCTAAGCTCACGCCAAAAAGAGCTGCTTAAAGAGTTTGAAGAGTCTTGTGGTGGTGAAGCGGCGACAAAGCACAAGCCTAAATCAGAAGGCTTTTTCAACGGTGTGAAAAAGTTCTTTGATGATTTAACCAGCTAGGACGTTAGTGAAAAGCACAAATACAAAGGCCTGCTAAAATGCAGGCCTTTTTGCATCTCGGTGTTCTTTTTAATTCCAGCAATTACTTGGTTCTTCGACATTTGTTGACGTTAAAGTAATCGTTTTAGCGCCAGTCAAGCACTCGTCGTCGTCTTGTCCTAGAGCTGATTTTGCTGTTGCTGTAATGGTATAGGCCGTACTTGCAGAGCTCGCAATATTGAAAGAAAATCTATCTGTGTCTGAATCACATAGAGTGCATGTGCCTCCAGAGATAATATGACTCCAGTCGTACCCACCATCATAAGATGTCTCTAGCTCTAGCTGAATTCGACTAAGATCGCTCAAGGCAACCGTCCTATGAGACTTGATTACATGATTGGTGTAAGAAGGGTAGGCGACAGCCGCAATGATCCCGACAATCACTACGGCTATCAGTAATTCGATCAATGTCATCCCCCCCAATCTTTTTTTGTAGCTGTTACAGCGAGAAATTCGAATCATCACGAGTAGTTTCCTTTTCACTTTTCCGCCTATTTTTGGCAGGTGATAGCATCTGTGCAAGATGAATTACGGCCCTTTTGCCGTTTACATAGGAATTTGGGAAATGCCTCGCGGGTTTACGTTGTTGGAGCTTCTTATTACTGTTGCTGTCTTGTCAGTACTACTACTTTTTGTCGCCCCAAGTTTTTCAAAAGTTAGCCAACACATGAAAATAGTGAATTTAGCCAACGAATTACAGGGTTTTTTGATCCAAGCGAAATCGGAATCGGTGATGAGAAATCAAGATTTGTGGGTTCATATTCAAGGCTTGCCTTCATCCACCGGAAGCTGGAAGCTCACACTCTCGAGTGTATCGAATGTCACTGACATTACTTCAATGAATACTGTTGCTGAGCTGCAAGGTCATCTATATCGGGGTCTGGTGGTGTCGAGTAATATAACTAGCGTCAAGTTTGATCGTGTTATGGGGAATCCCAAAAATGCGGGAAGTATTCAGCTGAAGAAATCTCAAGCGGATAACAGTCCGATAAAAGTAACTGTTCATAACGGAGCAGGGCGAGTAAAAGTGTGCGCTATGAATGAGGCAAAATATGGCTTTGAACAATGCTAAACAGCAGGGGAGTACACTTGTTGAGTTTATGATTGCTGCGTTGTTAGGAGTTGTCGCTTTGGGCATTGTTGGCGCAGTGTTTCTTTCTAACCAAAAAACAGCTGTGCAGCGAAGCAAGGAAATAATGCTACTTCAGCAGATGAGTAGTGTAATTCAACAAGTGAAAGAGGATATTCAGCGAGCTGGATTTAATGGTATTACGACAAAATCAATGATGCTTTCCGGTTCTCCTAGCGTTCTATATCAACAATCCGAAAAAATCGGTTATGTTTATCGAAATACAGCAAGCTCTGTGAGTAATACGATATATCGGTTAAAGGATAATATGTTGGAATATTGCCAGGATGATTCACCATCACCTTTAAGTGTCGTGTCTGCTGCTAGTGGATGTTTTGATCTTTTTGATCCAAAGCAAATTAAAGTAACTCAATTTGGTGTTAGTCGAACATTACTATCAGGTTCGTCAATAGATAGTGCGTTTATTTCTATTTCAATGGCCGCTGAATTAAAAAATGATCCGGCAATTTCTCACGCCATTTTATTACAAGTTCAGCAAAGGAATTGGCAATGATACGTAAGCATCAACAAGGAGTGGCCACGTTACTTATTACTTCCATACTGCTCTCTGTCGCTTTGGTTGTGACGTTAGGCTCATATAAGAATCTATTTTATCAAATTAAGCGTGCGCAGAATGAAGTTAGTTCTCGGCAACAGCACTGGGAAGCGGAAGGAGGGCTTGAGTGTCTATTTGCTTATGTCACAGATGATGTATCCATAGTAAACGAGCTCATCCCAATTAATCACAATAATTTAAATACCTTATGTAAGAGGGAATTAAACCTTAGCCAGCTGAACGTTACTGATATAGGGGCAGGAGTCTATCGTATTAATTCTATATCTCACAATGGTTGGGCCCAGCTCAATAAAACTTTCAGTACACTAAGTAATCGTGGAAAAGGAGCGATACAAACCACATCCAAGTTAACTACTTATGGTGATTTAAAGGTTCATCCAGATGCGAAAGGTGATCTTAATTCTGACAATTTGTATGAATGCATATCACTGACTTATCGGTATAGTTATACCATGGAAGGCGGAAGCACAGGATCAAAATATAACACTGCATCAATAAGAGCGAATAGCTTATATGATGGTTCTCCTGCTGGAGGGTGTACCGCTGCAACGACAACCAATGTTACAGTAAAAGCTGGGAATGCAATTACGAAAACTAATAAACCTGAAACTTCTGATCCGCAGCTAAAAGGCGATTTTGTTTATGACTCGGAAGTCGATCCATTCCAAACCTTTTTTGATTACAAAAAAACACCGGAAAATATTGATAAAGTCAAAGCTTCATTTCCGAAAGCTGGGAAAATCAATTTGTCAAATGCGACACAGTGTAAATCAGCTATCGAAAATGCTTTTAAGGAAGTAGATAAGGTTTGGATTACTGGTGACTGCGCCATTCACGGGAATTTAGCACTTCAAGGCAACCATGAGAAATATACGTTAGTTATTCAAGATGGTATTTTTATCAATACTGGTTCAACAACATTTCAGGGTTCGCTTTTTCATTTAGTCGATAAAACTAAACCACAGTTTGCTCCTGATGAGTTAAAAAGCTATTGGGAAAGTTTGTTCTCGAATGCTGATGGCTCACCGACTAATTTTACCATTGGTAAACAATATACTGATCTTACACAAACTGTTTATGTTGATGCAGGGGCATTTCACGCAACGGGTGGTTATGGTTTTGATACTGATGGGTTAAAAACCTCAATTGCGGGCTCAATGGAGTTACTATTTGATTCCAGCAAAAGACCTACAACAAGGAGAAATGATGTTCGTTGGCAAGAGGGAAGTTGGAATGCCAAGTAAACAACATGGTTTTAGTTTAATTGAAATAATGATTTCTTTTATTTTAATTGGTGTCGGTGCTCTTGGATTGGTTAAGTTGCAAGCTTACATTGAGCTGCGGGCAGATTACGCGATGCATAGCATTGAAGCGCTAAATCTTGCTGAGCAGAAATTAGAGTGGTTTCGTACGCGTGGGGCTCTTTCTGCAGTCCCCTCGATGCCCGCCGCTAATTTTGATACAAATATTGTCTCTGGGGAAGATACTACGCACCCCTTGTATACTTTATCTTGGTCTGTGCCAACGGCAACTCTGTCGGGCGCACTTAAAACGATACATATGGAAGCTCTATGGCAAGATCGCCACGGTAAAATACAATCGGTAGAGCTGAAAACCATGATCTCTAAACATAGCGAATTTGATTAAATAGTCTAGGTTCCTGTTTTACGCCGATTCAATCAAAACCGATTGGAGTTCTTTGGATAAGGTGTTCACTGTCCGCGTTGCCCTTTTTATATTGAAGAGAATTATTTCTTGCTTCTCATCACGTATAGTTTCTTTTCTTAAAACTATCTATTCATCGCTCTATGCAACCTCTGTTTTTGCCAGCTCGTTTACTAAATGTATATGTTGATTTTTCCATAATGTTTCAGGCTTGTATCTTTGGTTTTGTTTTTTTGCAAAATATGTCTCCAATTATGAAAAAAAATATAGAACCTTGTGCTTTCTCCATTAGTGTTTACTAGAATACTCGTTGGATAGTAGGCCGTCATAATTACTCAAATAGGCCTTGGCACCAACATCATTCACTATGGAGTTACCATGAGTAACCAAGCTGTAAATAAGGCACCATCATCGAAGCCGAGCGGGATGGAGCGCTTTTTAAACTTTATCGAGAGGACAGGTAACAAAATCCCTGATCCTGCGATTTTGTTCTTCTGGGCATTGATCATTACTTGGGCGGCGTCAGCACTTTTATCGAATGTATCATTCGATCTTCCAAACCCTCGAACGGGCGAAGCTCTTACTATCACCAACTTACTTACGGGCGAAGCGCTAGCAAGTTTCCTTGCTAACATGGTGACGACGTTTACTGGCTTTGCGCCATTGGGTATCGTGCTTGTCGCAATGCTAGGTGTGGGTGTTGCAGATTCTTCGGGCTTTATTACGACGGGTCTTAAGAAGATGCTGAACTTCACGCCAGCTAAGCTTCTTACTCCAATGCTTATTTTGGTTGCTATTGTATCGCATACTGCGGCAGATGCAGGCTATGTTCTGGTTATTCCTCTGGGCGGTATTATCTTCCATGCGGCAGGTCGTCACCCTCTAGCGGGTATTGCGGCAGCATTTGCAGGTGTATCTGGTGGCTTCTCTGCAAACTTTATCCCTTCTGGTATCGATCCACTACTTGCAGGCTTTACGCAAACCGCGGCGCAGGTTCTTGATCCTGAATACGTGGTTAACCCATTAGCGAACATCTTCTTTACTGGCCTATCTTCCATCATTATTGTGGGGATTGGTTGGTACGTGACAGAGAAAATCATCGAGCCTCGTTTATCAAAAATGCCAATTGATGACGATGCGGAAACCGCGCCAAACCTAGGTTCATTTACTGAACTGGAATCAAAAGCATTCCGTTATGCTGGTTGGGCAATGATGGCGGGTATTGCCTTACTTGTTGCAGCATTAATTCCAGAAACATCAGCGCTACGCTCGCCTGAAGGTGAAATTACGGCCTTCTCAGCACCGATCATGAAGTCTATCGTTCCGCTGATCTTTATTCTGTTTATCATTCCTGGTTACGTTTACGGTAAAGTGTCTGGAACGTTCAAGACCAGCAACGACATTATCAAAGCGATGGCTGACACCATGTCAACCATGGGCGCATACATTGTAATGTCGTTCTTCTGTGCTCAGTTCTTATCTGCATTTGCTCAGTCAAACATCGGTACGATGCTAGCGTTGTATGGCGCAGAAGGCTTAAAAGCGATGAACCTACCAGGTGAAGTGACCATCATCGGTATGATCCTTCTAACCGCGTCTGTAAACCTACTTATTGGTTCGGCATCGGCAAAATGGGCTTTAATTGGTCCAATCTTAGTGCCAATGCTAATGGCGGTTGGTATCTCGCCTGAGCTGTCTCAAGCGGCTTACCGTGTGGGTGACTCTGTATCGAACATCATTTCACCTCTAATGGTATTTTTCCCTCTTGTAGTGGTTTACTGTCAGCGTTATGTGAAGTCGGCTGGTATCGGTACGCTTGCGTCACTAATGATGCCATTCTCGATTGCAATGCTGATCGGTTGGTCTATCTTCCTAGTTGCTTATTGGATGGTAGGTATCCCGCTAGGCATTCAAGCTCCTTACACTTACACAATGTAAAAACGTGTAGGTAATTGGCAGCCGAAAAGCGCAGGTCTTCGATCTGCGCTTTTTTGTTCTCGCAAAACGAACATCGATAGGTCTTGTAACTAGGTTTTTTGGAGTTGCAAACTTTGTCTCGTGATGTGTTGCTGTAGTGAAACCGAAGTTGGTGATAAAATTCCTGACTTCAATCGTTTTTTGTTTCTTTGGAGCCTCCTTTGTCTAACCATCCGTTTACCCCTCAAGATGAATTGTTTATGCGCAGAGCGATGGTGCTTGCTGAGCAAGCAGAAGCTGAGGGGGAAGTACCTGTCGGCGCAGTGCTTGTCAAAGATGGTGAAATTATCGCTGAGGGGTGGAATCGCTCTATTGGTACTAATGACGCTACCGCACATGCTGAGATTCAAACACTGCGTAAAGCAGGCCAAAAGCTAGAAAATTACCGCCTTCTGGATACGACTTTGTATGTAACACTTGAGCCATGTCCAATGTGTGCCGGAGCCTTACTGCATAGCCGCGTTAAGCGGGTCGTTTTTGGAGCGCCAGATTTAAAAGCGGGAGCAGCAGGAACAGTGCTTAATTTGTTTGAAAGCCAAGCCGCTTACCATTACGCCTTAGTTGAAAAGGGGCTGCTAGAAGATGAGTGCCGCACTCAGCTACAAGCGTTTTTTAAGCGTCGCCGTAAGGAAATTAAAGCGAAGAAACAAGCACAAAAAGCATTAGAAAATGGAGAGAGTGGACAAAATTATGGAAATAGTGAGAGTTAGCAAACATCTACAGCCGGGTAGATGTTTGCCTGAACGTACTAGTGATTGACTAAGTGTACAAAAACACGATTACGTGAACTTACTTTCTTTTTCATACATGTCAGTTTACGTTTACGTCGGATAGCAGCTACTGTGTTATTTAAACGCTTTGACTGCACTCTACGTCTTCTCATATTCAAAACCTCCTGCAGACAAGACTTATACCAGTAAATAGCGGTTCATCGATGCTTTACAATAGGCTCGATAATCGCACTAAACATTTGATGGTTTAAACGTTCTTCATTTGACTCCTGCATTGCACAGAGCCAGCAAATAATTTCAATACGATGCTTAATAATAGGAGTGACGTTATTTCGGCAGAGCGTAGCCGATAGCGCCGCTTCATCAGTGAGCTAAACCATGTGGTTACGAAGCAATCTGTTACAAAGCAATCAGTTTAACTAACGGTGAAAAAAGGCGACCAACCAAAGGAATGGTTGAGTGTGGTTGGTGTCACTCAGAGTCTTGGATTCTAGATAAGTTTTCGCTAGGACTCAACAAAAATGACGAGCTCATGGGCTCGTCATTTTTTAGTTTACAGCGGGTCTATTCTTCAAGGCTTTCTTGTTCGGTGTCTTCTTCAACCGTGACGTCAGAAGCGCCAGATATTTGCTCTACAACGGTCTCTACTGCTCCTGATATCAAAATGTCAGGGTTGAGCGGCGGGATAACTTGCAAGTCATCGCTATTCTCATCAATCGCTGGTCTTTGGCTGACATGACCAATGATGGATTGATAATAACGTCGAATATTTTCTACGTAATTACGCGCTTCATCACCTCTGGCGTACCCATAGCGAGTTTGACTGTAGTAACGCTTCTGACGCAGTAAAGGCAATCTGTCTTTTACATCTGCCCAAGCGTTTGGATCGCCACCTTGCGCTTTAGTAAGTCGCCGTGCGTCCATCATGTGGCCGTAGCCAATGTTGTATGAAGCCAGGGCAAACCATATTTTTTCATGCTCGTTGATGCTATCAGGCACGCGACCTACAATGCGACGTAAGTACTCGACACCACCACGAACAGATTGCTCAGGGTCTAAACGATTTGTTACCCCGACGCTTTTCGCTGTTGGCAGAGTAAGCATCATCATCCCTCTAACACCTGTTGGCGATTTTGCCGCTGGCTTCCAGTGTGATTCTTGATACGCCAATGCTGCAATTAAGCGCCAGTCGAACTCTTCGCTGTACTTTTGGAATAAAGGTGCCCACTTAGGCAATTTGTCATCCAGAGCTCGAATGAATGCGCGAGTATCAACGTAGTCAAATGCTTCAATATGACCAATGTACTTCTCTTCGAGAGTGGACAGTTCTCCTGATTGTTTAATGTTACCGAAAAACTCTATCAGCATCGCATACAAACTTTCGTCTTCAGAGCGTCGAGTAAACCACGATACTGGTTGATCTTCTGTAAGTTCAAACGCGAGCGCAAGATCGGGGTAAAGGCGCTGAGCTAGGGAAAGTTCCACAGAGTCAGTCACAGTAAAACGCAACTCACCAGTGGATACATATTTAAGTAAGTCTCTCGTGTCAGCATCGCCAACAATTTCAAACTGCAGCTCTGGGTATTGCTTCTTTAATGCGGTTAGGGTCGGAACATATTGCGATTGTTCGACGATCTTTAATGTTTGCGCGCCTGCATTTGTATCTTCGTCAGATTCGCTGTCTTTCGATGCTTGGTATTCAATCAGCTGTTCGATATCACGTGGTCGAAGTTGCCCCTTTTTATACACAACTTGTTGGCTTACATAATAATAAGCAGGGCCAGGTCTAAAGCGTTTTACCGCTTGTGACGTTTGATTTAAGCCCGTAGCGATGAGATCAATATCTCCTTTCTTAAGAGCAGGAAAAAGCTCGGCTTGGCGAAAGGCCGGTTTAATCTCGAGCTTGACGCCGAGCTGCTCCGCAAACTGACGCGCCAATTCGTAATCCAACCCAGCGGGACCATCGGGACCAATATAATAGGAAAGCTGATTGTTTAGCGTGCCAACACGAAGCACGCCACGTTCCTGAATTTTTTCGAATTCACTTTTGGGTTCCGACTCAATCTGGCAGGCAGAGAGTAGTAGCACAGAAACAAAAATTAGGGCGCTGCGCTTGAGTCGGTTGAGCTGGCTTATTTGCATTAATAGGTACATCTTAGGAAATTTCTATTTGCCTTTATATCAAAGCGAGCTCATGGGGCAAAGTGAATCACACACTTATAGCGTGACATTGTGTGTTTTATCGACATTTTAGTCGTAATTCAAATTTGACAAAAAAAATGACGCAAACGGTTGCTTTTGGTGTTACATCACAAAAACAATTGCTATATAATGCGCTCGCAATGACGAGGTGGAATCGGCATAGGTTCGACAGGGCTTATTTTAAGTGTCTGAATTTATTCCAATATCACCTTAATCAATTGCATAAGAGACCTAAGCACATGAGAATTTTGCGTGGCTCCCCAGCTCTTTCTGAGTTTCGTGTTAATAAACTACTGGAACTTTGTCGTGAACAAGATCTGCCTGTAACTGGCATTTATGCCGAGTTTATGCACTTTGCCGATCTAAAGTCTGACCTTGATGACCAAGAGTTAGAAAAACTTGAAAAGTTACTAACTTACGGCCCAACCATCGAAGAGCATGAGCCAAAAGGTCTTCTACTTCTTGTTACGCCTCGTCCAGGCACTATCTCGCCTTGGTCTTCTAAATCTACCGATATCGCTGTTAACTGTGGCTTGGATAAAGTGAAACGTCTAGAGCGCGGTACGGCTTATTATGTCGAATCTTCAGTTGTTCTATCAGAAGCTCAAGTTGGCGCTGTCAAAGCGTTAATTCATGACCGCATGATGGAAACGGTATTTACAGCATTTGAAGCTGCGTCAGCGCTGTTTACAGTCGCTGAGCCTAAGCCTGTGGCGCATGTTGATATCTTAGCGGGCGGTCGTCTTGCGCTTGAAGAAGCAAACGTTTCCCTTGGCTTGGCACTCGCAGAAGATGAAATTGATTACTTGGTAGAGAACTTTACTAAGCTTGGGCGTAACCCAAACGACATTGAATTGATGATGTTTGCTCAGGCGAACTCAGAGCACTGTCGCCACAAAATTTTTAACGCAGATTGGACTATCGACGGGGTAGATCAACCTAAGTCTCTGTTCAAAATGATCAAAAACACGTTCGAAACGACACCTGACTATGTGCTGTCTGCATACAAAGACAACGCGGCCGTTATGACGGGCTCTAAAGCGGGTCGTTTCTTCCCAGACCCTAAATCTCGTCAATACACTTACCACCATGAAGATGCACACATCTTGATGAAGGTAGAGACGCACAACCACCCAACGGCAATCTCTCCATGGCCGGGCGCATCGACTGGTTCAGGCGGTGAGATCCGTGACGAAGGTGCGACGGGTATCGGCGGTAAGCCAAAAGCGGGTCTGGTTGGTTTTACAACCTCTAACTTACGTATTCCTGGTTTTGAACAGCCGTGGGAAACCGACTTTGGCAAGCCAGGTCGTATTGTTAACGCGCTAGACATCATGCTTGAAGGTCCTCTAGGCGGCGCGGCATTCAACAACGAATTTGGTCGTCCAAATCTATTGGGTTACTTCCGTACTTACGAAGAAAAAGTGACCTCTCACGCGGGTGAAGAAATCCGTGGTTACCACAAACCAATCATGATTGCTGGTGGTATGGGTAACATTCGTGACGAACACGTGCAGAAGAAAGAAATTCCAGTGGGTGCGAGTTTAATCGTACTTGGTGGTCCGGCAATGAACATTGGTCTTGGTGGTGGCGCGGCGTCCTCAATGGCGTCTGGTCAGTCAGCAGAAGATCTGGACTTTGCTTCAGTACAGCGTGAAAACCCAGAGATGGAGCGTCGCTGTCAGGAAGTGATCGACCGTTGTTGGCAGCTAGGCGACGACAACCCAATCGCATTTATCCACGATGTGGGTGCGGGCGGTATCTCTAACGCATTGCCTGAACTTGTCGACGACGGTGAGCGTGGCGGTAAGTTCCAATTACGCGATGTACCAAACGATGAGCCGGGCATGAGTCCGCTAGAAATTTGGTGTAATGAATCACAGGAACGTTACGTTCTTGCGGTAGCGCCAGAAAACATGGAAGCATTCGATGCAATCTGTAAGCGTGAACGCGCACCATATGCAGTGGTGGGTGTGGCAACTGAAGAGCGTCATCTAACGCTAGAAGATTCTCACTTCGACAATACGCCAATCGATATGCCAATGGATATCCTGCTTGGTAAGCCACCGAAGATGCACCGCGACGCAACCACACTAAAGGTGGAAAGCCCTGCCATTGTTCGTGATGGTATTGAGCTTAATGAAGCGGTGGATCGCGTACTTCGTCTTCCAGCGGTTGCAGAAAAAACATTCCTAATTACTATCGGTGACCGAACAGTAACGGGTCTGGTTGCTCGTGATCAAATGGTTGGCCCTTGGCAGGTACCAGTAGCAAACTGTGCAGTAACAGCGGCAAGCTATGACACTTACCACGGCGAAGCAATGTCGATGGGTGAGCGCACGCCAGTGGCATTACTAGACTTTGGTGCATCGGCTCGCCTAGCGGTTGGTGAGTCACTAACGAACATTGCGGCAACAGACATCGGTGATATTAAACACATTAAACTGTCTGCGAACTGGATGTCGCCAGCGGGTCACCCAGGTGAAGATGCAGGTCTATATGAAGCAGTCAAAGCGGTGGGTGAAGAGCTCTGTCCTGCATTAGGTTTGACGATCCCAGTTGGTAAAGACTCCATGTCGATGAAAACCAAGTGGGAAGAGAACGGCGAGAGTAAAGAAGTCACTTCTCCACTGTCTCTAGTTATCACGGCATTTGGTCGTGTGGAAGACGTACGTAAGACCGTGACTCCACAACTACGCACTGACAAAGGCGATACTTCTCTAGTTCTTGTTGACTTGGGTAACGGCAAAAACCGCTTAGGTGCGACAGCATTGGCACAAGTATACAAACAGCTGGGTGACAAACCTGCTGACGTAGATAACGCAGAGCAGCTAAAAGGCTTCTTTGATGCAATGCAAGCGTTAGTACGTGATGGCAAGCTAGTGGCTTACCACGATAAAGGCGACGGCGGTCTGTTTGTAACACTGGCTGAGATGGCGTTCGCGGGTCATTGTGGCGTAAAAGCGAACATCGCAGAGCTGGGTGATGATGCGCTAGCCGTTCTATTTAACGAAGAGCTAGGTGCGGTTGTTCAAGTTAAGAATGATGATCTGGATTCAGTTCTATCTACTCTGGCGGCAAACGGTTTAGAGGCATGTTCACATGTGATTGGTTCTGTTGAAGCTTCAGACGACTTTATTATCACTTCTGGTGATGCAGTTGTGCTTGAACGTTCACGTACCGAACTACGCGTTATCTGGGCTGAAACAACGCATAAGATGCAAGGTCTACGTGATAACCCAGCGTGTGCTGACCAAGAGCACGAAGCTAAGAAAGACAATTCAGACCCAGGTCTAAACGTTAAGCTCAGCTTCGACGTAAATGAAGACGTTGCAGCGCCTTACATTGCAAAAGGTGCGAAGCCTAAGATGGCGATTCTACGTGAGCAGGGTGTTAACTCCCACGTTGAAATGGCAGCAGCGTTTGACCGCGCAGGTTTTGAAGCAACCGACATTCATATGAGTGATATCCTAACGGGTCAAGCCGTTCTGGATGAATACCATGGCCTAGTAGCTTGTGGTGGCTTCTCTTACGGCGACGTACTAGGTGCGGGTGAGGGTTGGGCTAAGTCTATCCTGTTTAACGCACAAGCCCGTGAACAGTTCCAAGCCTTCTTTAACCGTAAAGAGACGTTCTCTTTAGGTGTATGTAACGGTTGTCAGATGCTTTCTAACCTGAAAGAGCTGATCCCGGGTGCAGACTTGTGGCCACGTTTTGTTCGTAACGAATCTGAGCGTTTTGAAGCGCGCTTTAGCCTAGTTGAAGTTCAGAAATCTGATTCTGTATTCTTCGACGGAATGGCTGGTTCGCGCATGCCAATCGCGGTTTCCCACGGAGAAGGGCGTGTAGAAGTACGTGATGCAGAGCACCTAGCAGCGATCGAGGCATCAGGTACGGTTGCGGTTCGTTACGTGGATAACCTCGGTAACCCAACACAACAATACCCTAACAACCCGAACGGTTCGCCAAACGCGATTACCGGTTTAACAACAGCAGACGGTCGCGTAACTATCATGATGCCTCACCCAGAGCGCGTATTCCGCACAGTTGCAAACTCTTGGGCTCCGGAAGGTTGGGGTGAAAATGGTGCTTGGATGCGTATGTTCCAAAATGCACGTAAGAATATCGGTTAATTAACCTCAGGTTAATCTAGCTTAAGTAAAGCGTTGGTTGAGAGACCAGCGCTTTCTTTTTTCTTATCACTCTTTTTTCTTTGTCGCTCTTTCTAGTGACTGGGCGAAACGTTGCTTTGTTCTGCCTCTTCTTTGTCATCTATTATCTCGCGTAAAAAACTTGCAGCGTTTAGATTACTTTTATGCTCTAATACCGCGCTTACCAAGGGATGGTGTTAAACAGCTCAGCTTAGATGGAGTTATCAAGTTGACCGAATCCCTGATTGATCCCTAAATCCCTTAGGAAATGAAAGAAATGTCTAAGAATCCAAAATTTGCTATCCGCGTCACTGAAAAACGTAACGGCTGGAGCGCAGAAATCACTCGCCAAGTGACATCTCGTAAGACTGTAGTATCAAAGCGTGAAACTGGCTTTGACAGCGAAGAGAAAGCACAAGCTTGGGCTGAACAAGAACTGGCTGGTTTTATCCAAAACCAAGTGGTTCGTAACGAGCGTAAAGCAGCGCAACGTCAAGAGCGTGAAGCAGAACAACTAGCGGCAAAAGTTCGTAAAGAAGAAGCCCGCAAAGCACGTGACGCTGAAGTAGACGCTGACGAAGAATAGATTCAAGTCGGTGAGATGGTGACGTCACCCATCAAACAAAAAGTGAAAATGCCCTGAGCTTTGTTTCAGGGCATTTTTTATTGTATCGACTTAAAAACAATCCGAAGATACAGACAGGCTAAACGTACCGTCTTCAGGGGCTGCAAATTGTTTATTGCCAGGAAGAAGGTGAGGGTTATTAGCATAAGTGCGATGTGTTGACTTGCCCTTTGCCGAGTGCCTCTCTGGTAAATCAAAGTGTTGCAATCCGTCAGATAGATCGTTTGCTTCACCGTAGTCGAAATGTGTTGCGACGTCTTTAGGCTGCTTGGCGTAACGACAGTGATCCGGCTTTTCTTCTTCATGCCAAGTTAACGCGTTTGCTTTGGCGTCTAGATTCAGATTATTTGTTGTTGGTTGTGCGTAATGATCCTCAATAACTTGGTGCTGACTCTGCTCTTGTAAGTAGTCAGCAATGCTCTCAGAGGGCTGCGCCAGGCTTTGACTTGCTGGAACGAAGCAAGCAAGAAGAAACAGTGTTTTTAAGTTGTTCATAGTGTGTATGCAAGCAAAAAGAAATGATAGTACTGATAAATAAAACAGTGTGCAATTATGGTTGTTAGTTAAGAAACAGCAGGGCAGTTAATGTCTGCCCTGCATCTTTTAGGTATGGTTAGTATTGATAAGTGAGGTGCAGTTTGACTTCGCGACCAGGCGAAGGCACGCCATTAGATAGGTATGCTTCGTAGTAACGATCGGTTAAGTTTTTCACAACCGCGCCAACACTCAAGCCTTCGACTTGTTGTATTTCCCAAACCACGTAAGCGTTTTGTAGCGTGTATTGCTCACTTGGCGATTTCACTTTTAAATTGTTACCGCTTGCCTTGGTTTTGGTTTGCGCATCATACCAACGGACTTCCCAGCCAGTGCGTAAACCTGGAATCCATTCGTAACCTAAACCTAAGTTGATATTTAATGGTGGCACATCAGGGTGATCATCATCTGAACCTGTGGAGTCAGATAGACTGCCTTTGTTTTTGCCGCGAATGTAACTTGCTGAGAAATTACTGTAGAAATCTTCAATCCGGTATTGTGAAATTAGCTCAAAGCCGTAGTTTTTAAAGCCATCTAGGTTTGTATTCCAGCTTTGTAACTCAGTAGTATTTTTGTCGAGGTTTTCGCCCGTTCGTATATCAACTGTGTCGCTAACATCGTTATAGAACAAAGTTAACTCTGTTGCGAGGTTATCGCGAGAGTTCACCAGCCCTTCCGTTAAGTTGATAACGCTTGCTTGATAAGCATGGATACGAGACACGTCCAGATTCAAAGCAGTAGCCGTAGCGGTAGCTCGCGCATATTGCACTGAGTAGATGTTATCAACGGTTGGTGCTTTTAAAGCGTAGGCGTAGGAGGCGTTTAAACGCGTATTATTGGTCGCATCAAAGTCGATATCCAAACGTGGGCTAAAGCCTTTATGCGTTGTTTCACCGTAATCATGTCCAGCAGCTGGATCATTATAATCCGGCGCGGCGTTCCCTTTTCCTTCACTCTTGATGTATTCGTAACGCAGAGAAGGTGTGATGGTTAAACGGTCTGTTGCTTGATAGTGATCAGCAATGTAAGCCGCATAAATTGACTGAGTGCCAGATGGTTCGTAGTAAGGGGTATACCAACCGTAGTTTTTGGCTTCATTACTGTCGTATGATGCGTTGAATACTAATGAGTCTCTATCGGTTTTTTGATATTGAAGCCCTGTCACTAGAGTGTGGTCTCCGAACTGCGCTTGGTTAAACACATCAACATAGTCACGCTCGTAACTCAACCAAGACTCGTGACCGTAACTGCCAACAGAAACGAACATTTTCTCGAATGCCACGTCAGGGCGAACCCAGTGACGATCGTTTTCAGAACGTGCCATTTTGATATTGAAATCAATATACGGGTTAGTCGGCATGTAGTGGTAAGAGATGGTCGTGGTGTTATCCGTGTATTTATTATCGACGGTGTATGCGTATTTGGCTTTTTCTAATGATCCGTATTTCTTGATGTTGTACTCAGTGATGTTAGGCATTTTTCCGCGGCGGTTAGCCCAAGGTTTACGACCTTCATCTTTGTAGCGAGTGTGGCTAATTTCAAACTCGTGATCGTTGTTTTCATAACCGACTTTTACGAGCATGTTTTCTTGCTCGTAACCTGAGTAATCCAGCGTTTCACCACCACCGACTTTAATGTCATCAGAATCTTTTACAGAGCCATTCGCTAGAAAATAAAAACCAGCATCGTTTTTACCATAGAGTGTTAGCGTGTAGGCATTCTCATCGCCGTTGGTGTTATATGCACTTGAGATGCGAGCACCAAAGTTTCTATTGCCGTACAGTAGGTCATCGACATTCTTGGTTTTAATACGAATTGAGCCACCAAACTTTCCGTTGAGTGCTCGATAGTCGTGCGCGCCCTTGATAATTTCTGCTTCACCAATCAAGAACGGATCAAAAAAGAAAGTTCCGTAGCGGTATTGTTGAAAGCCAATTGGAGCGCCATCGACAAATACGGCGATATCGCTTGGATCATCAAAACCACGAATATTAATACGTTCGCCGCCGGAACGGCCGCCGCCATCTAATGATGCGCCCGGAACGGCATCGATCATTGAGGCAAAATTGGAGTACTGTTGCTCTTCAATCTCTGACCAATTAATGGTGGTTTGCGCAGGCTCAGCAATGGTAATAGGTTTGGCATAACGCACACCGATGACTTCAAGCTCTTCATTTGGAGTTGTCTCGGCATATGAATAAATAGGGAAGAGCAAAGCAAGTGAAATGAGATTTACTTTGAATGGATGACTTTTTAATCGTTTCATATTGATGATTTATAGTGTTTTTATGAAGCTCGGATTATAAGAACATTATTACGATTAATAAATGATAATGAGATTAATTATCAAATGTATTTTTGCGATGGCTTGTAAAGTTTTTTATCCATTCGTGGAAACTACGATGAGTATCGTTAGCTTACAGAAAACAAAAAGCCCAGCATCATGGACGCTGAGCTTATTGGCTTTAAACAAGATGGTGCGAGCACTGTTGCTCCTTTCGAGCTAATCAAGTGCGTACTTGGTAGGAATTACTGAGTTTCTAACGGGATCTGTCCGGTAGTCAGTGGCTCGACATCGAACTCGGTCAGTCCTTCAATGTAACTTTCAACGGCTTGTTCCACCGAATCATCACCTTGGTTGAAGTAAGCAAGGTGGAAGATCGCATCGCCTTCATTAACCAGTGGCAAAGTTTGTTGACCGATTACCAAGCCACGCTTTGGCGCTTTGAGCTCTACCTCATCATGTCCAAGAGGAGAGCTGATATAGGCGAGAGTTTCACCCTGTTCCACTTTGTCTCCCAGATTAACGACAGTACGCAAAATACCGTTACCTGACGCACGAACCCAGCTGGTGGACTTCGCTATGATAGGCTCAGGCAGCTTTTTTCGGCTAGCGCGCAGCATGCCAATGGCTTGCATTACACGCCGAACCCCGAGTACACCAGCGCTGATTGACAGTGGATCAAAACGCAATGCTTCGCCAGCCTCGTAGGTTAGCACGGGGATATCACATTTTTCTGCTTCACTGCGTAAAGAGCCATCACGCAATGCTGAATCAACAATCACTGGCGTCGCAAACGCCTGAGCAATACGCAGAGTTTCTGGGTTGCTTAAGTTTGCGCGAATCTGTGGCAAGTTCGTGCGGTGAATGGCCCCAGTGTGCAGATCCAAAATGTAGTCACAACGTTTGGCTATGTTGTTAAAGAAGCCGTGTGCCATTCGAGATGCAAGCGCGCCTTTTTCACTGCCAGGAAAACAACGGTTGAGATCTCGTCGATCGGGCAAGTACCGTGATTTATGGATGAAACCAAAAACGTTAACGATAGGTACTGCAATGACAGTGCCTTTCAGTTTTTGTGGATCCAGTTGGTTAATGATCTGACGAACGATTTCTACGCCATTAAGCTCATCACCATGGATAGCAGCATTGACCATTAACACAGGCCCTTCTTGTTTCCCATGGATGATTTCCACAGGAATAGATAAAGGCGAATGTGTGTATAGTTTCGCTGCTTCAAATTCAATCTCTAATCGTTGTCCTGGTTGTATTTGATGCCCTAAGAGCTCAAACACTTTGCTTTTTTTACTTCTGGCCATAAACCATCTCTGTCAAATGCGTTATCAGCAATGTAACAATTGCTGCAAAATCGCACTAATCATTCTCATTAAGGACACGACAAATTACTTTAATCGTCATGCGCGAAATCTCAGCATGTGTGAAGTTTTTGTTTTCAATATGATCTTTTCTATCAGTTTAATACATAACGAGAGGTATAGAAGGAAGAGCAATCATAGCCTTAAAAAATGTGACTGTATTAAAAATAATACTGATAATGAGGGACAAAAAAACGGACTTTTAACCCTACTTTTTATCCGATAATATCCGCGCCGAATTTGAGGTCTAACATTTCTAACTAGAGGTTTTGATGAAAAAGGCAATTGCTAAAATTGGTGCATTGACTGCTGTAGCAGTTTCACTTTCAGGTTGCGTTGGCAGTAATGCCGTGACAGGTTATGTCATGGGGTTTAACTTGAAAGCTGTAGATAACCGTTACGCTCGAGGTGGTCTAAACATGCTTTTAGCACCTGTTTATGGTGTCGCAATCGCAGCGGACTACATCGTGTTTAACTCTCTAGAGTTTTGGACGGGTAAGAACCCTTTAAATGGTAAGCCACATATCTTCGATACAAAGATGGATACTTACATCGATGTAAACCACCAGTTAGATAAATCGTTAACGACGGCGCCAATTGCACCGTTAGCGAATAACCGTGTTATTGATCAGGGTCGAATGCAGCAAATCGATGAGAATACTGTTCAAATGGATATTACTTACAATAACGGCGAGAAGGCGACACTCATGGGTGTGCGCGATGGTGAGCTTGTCACTTACTACATTGATGGCGAGGTCGTTGCACAAACCTCAATGGATGAATTAGCCGCTTATACGCAAAATCGCGTGTAATTTGGTCCAGCCAAACAAAAAAGGGTGCCGTAAAGCACCCTTTGTTGTATTTCGTGATTGAATTACGCTTTCTCTGGAATTGCCTCTAGAAGCGCTACCATTTGGTCCCAGTACAGCTGAACGGTATCAATCTTCACTTTCTCATCTGGTGAGTGAGGGAATTTAATTGTTGGACCGAAAGACACCATATCCATGTGTGGGTATGGTTCTTTAAATAGGCCACACTCAAGACCAGCATGGATGACCATGATGTTCGGCTTATGACCGTAAATGCCTTCATACATATCACGGAAAATTGCCATGATCTCGGAATCTGCATCTGGCTTCCAGCCAGGGTAAGCGCCTGAGAACTGAATTTGTGCGCCTGCTAGCTCAGTAATCGAGCGCAGCATGCTTTCCACTTGGCTACGGCCAGAGTCAATGAGAGAACGAATCAAGCAAAGCACGGTGACTTTATTTTCTTCTGTGCTGATCACACCAACATTTAGAGAAGTTTCAACAACGCCTTCCACCTCATCACTCATACGCATTACTCCGTTTGGACAAGCGTTAAGTGCCGCAATGAATCGTTGCTGATCGGCGATTGAAAATACTTGCGCGTCAGTCGTGATCACTTCATTAAAGGTTACGATACCTGTTTCGATTTTACCCAATTCAGTTTTAAGCAGCTCAGTGTAGTGGTTGAACAGCTCAGCAAGCTTGTCTTGGTTTTCGACAGGAAGCGCGACAGTAACAAACGCTTCGCGAGGGATTGCATTACGTAAGCTACCACCACGGAATTCGACTAAACGTAAATCAAGCTCTTGAGCATGACCGGCAAGGAAACGACCAAGTAATTTGTTGGCATTACCGCGACCTGTGTGAATGTCACAACCTGAGTGACCACCTTTTAGGCCTTTCAGCGTCAGTTGGCGTGTTACAAAACCTGCAGGCGTTGATTCTCGAGAAATATCGAAAGTCATGGTGCCATCAACGCCACCTGCACAACCCATGTAGACTTCGCCTTCTTGTTCAGAGTCTGTGTTGAGAAGGATCTCACCTTCTAACCAACCAGCCTCAAGACCAAATGCGCCAGTCATGCCTGCTTCTTCATCAATCGTAAGCAGAACTTCGATTGGGCCGTGCTTAATGTCTTTAGATGCCAATACAGCAAGGCAAGAAGCCATACCAATCCCGTTATCTGCACCAAGCGTAGTGCCTTTCGCCGTTACCCATTCGCCATCGATGTAAGGTTGGATTGGATCTTTGGTGAAGTCGTGTTCGGTGTCTTCGTTTTTCTGCGGCACCATGTCGATGTGTGCTTGAAGTACAACAGCCTTCTTATTTTCCATTCCAGGTGTCGCGGGCTTTTTGATGAACACGTTACCGGTTGGATCACGGCGAACGTCAAAGCCTTGCTCTGTTGCCCAGTTGATAATGTACTGTGCTAATGCTTCTTCATGTTTAGATGGGTGAGGGATAGAACAAATCTTATCGAAAAACTGCCAAAGTGGAGCAGGTGATAAGGTACTGATCTCAGAATGGAACTCAGACACGGAGGACTCCTTTTGATGTGCTTTGCCAAATATATACCGTAAAAATATTGTCGAGATAGCATTAAATGCTAGACGATTTGGCCTTCAAATTGCCGTTTAGCATACCACCAGATAAGGAGTACGAGTAGTCGCGTGCACAAGGATTTCTCTCAGAACTGTCACAGTTTGTGAACACAATAACAGGCACTATGTGTTCTTTATCATACATTCTGAAAGTGGCTTTATTTTTTAATTCACAAAACTGTAATTTAATTACATTTAAACTTTGATGAAGGTCAATTTGTACATTTTTTGTGATTTTAATCACTAAAATGCTTGTAATTAAATTTCTTAGTGGTATATTTGTAACCAGCTTCTGAGAGAAGAATGAAATGCTCAAAGGATGAGTCCGTTTTATCGCCTCCAAGGAACCGAGAAATCAACGAATGTTTAATTGATTTAAAAGGTGATAGTTATGAAAGGTTTACCAAGTACAATGTTCTGGAATAGCAAGTCTGTTTACACCGGCAACTTTGTATACCCAACAAGCTTTGGCTACTAAGTGAAGTCAACGCATGTGACTCGAACAGTTTGTTCACCCCTATAAATTGGAATTTTTTTTCAGTGATAGTGCTGACATGATTCGCCGCCACCCAAATTGGGTGGCGTTTTTTTATCTCCACTTTCTCTTTCTGACACATTTTCTGCCATCAAGGCAGGATTCTATTCTCTGTTCTTCAGTTTTATCGACTTTCCCGTCAAATCCACCTAGATATGACGCTTAAAACGCCTAGTTTCTATTTGAAAGTTTAGTACATTGTTCAGTTTTTATTCTGTTGTTGAGTTCTGAACGATAATTATTAATTGTTGTTTTATAAGAATATATTTCCTGTTTTGCTTTTAAGAATTAGCGAATGGGTTTCATATCCAAAGAAAAAAATCGCATTAGAGTGAAGATTCTATCTAGAATTTGCTATTTGATAACTTTATAATCCCCGCCAATCGATTACGCAACCGTTTACTTTTTACCTTTACAGGATTCGATCATGCTCGAGAGGCTTTTTAAGCTCAGTGACAATGGCACAAATGTGCGCACTGAGATCATTGCAGGTGTTACCACCTTCCTAACCATGGCTTACATTATTTTTGTAAACCCAGCGATCCTGTCGGATACCGGTATGGACCGTGGTGCCATTTTTGTTGCAACTTGTCTTGCGGCCGCTATCGGCTGTTTCATCATGGGATTTGTTGCCAACTACCCAATTGCACAAGCACCAGGAATGGGGCTGAACGCATTTTTCACTTACTCTGTTGTGTTGGGAATGGGCTATACGTGGCAAGTTGCGTTAGCGGCGGTGTTTGTTTCAGGCCTGCTGTTTATTCTTTTGAGTATATTTAAGATCCGTGAGTGGATTATTAACTCGATCCCGCATTCTCTTCGAACTGGTATTTCAGCCGGTATCGGTCTTTTCTTAGCATTTATCGCATTAAAAAATGCAGGCATCGTCGTTGATAACCCCGCGACATTAGTTTCTATGGGAGACATCACATCATTGCCATCTGTATTGGCTGCGATTGGTTTCTTCCTTACTATCGCGCTTGTTCACCGTGGTGTGAAAGGTGCGGTGATGATCGCCATTCTTGGTGTTACAGCGCTTGGCCTTCTATTTGGTGATGTGCAGTGGAGCGGCATTATGTCAACGCCACCAAGCATTGCACCAACTTTCATGCAACTGGATTTCTCTGGTTTGTTTGAAGTTGGCATGATTTCCGTTGTGTTTGCTTTCCTATTTGTCGATTTGTTTGATACCGCAGGTACGCTAGTTGGCGTTTCTCAAAAAGCAGGCCTCACGGATGAGAATGGCAACATCCCGCGTTTAAACAAAGCGTTACTTGCAGACTCAACGGCAACGTCAGTAGGTGCACTACTTGGTACCTCAAACACCACATCTTACATTGAGAGTGTTTCTGGTGTGGCGGCTGGTGGTCGTACTGGTCTAACAGCAGTGGTTGTTGGTGTGCTCTTCCTACTTGCTCTATTGTTTTCACCACTAGCAGGAATGATCCCTGCTTATGCAACATCCGGCGCTCTGTTCTATGTCGCGATTTTGATGTTGTCTGGGCTGGTAAGCATTGATTGGCGTGACCTAACGGAAGCATCACCAGTTGTTGTGACTTGTTTGGTGATGCCGTTAACGTTCTCGATTGCAGAGGGTATTACGTTAGGCTTTATCGCGTACTCGGCGATCAAATTATTCAGCGGCAAGGGCCGTGAAGTGTCGATGAGTGTGTGGGTGATGTCTGCCATCTTCATCGTCAAATACCTCGTCGGTTAATTTCTCGAGCAAAAAGCCAGTGTGGATTTATTCACGCTGGCTTTTTCTTTTTTCACGTTGTTCACTTAAGACGGTTTTTCTGCGGAATAGGCAGAGAATTTTGATATCACCGTTGGTATTAGCGGTGTGTTTCGGTAGAATAATCGTTTGCGCAGCTTGAAATCCTCATCTCCATACGTTTTTGGAGAGGTCAGTGAGCATTCCGCTTTTGAGTGAGTTCACTAGATTTTGAGGATGCATATTTTCAAATTATTAGGTTATTACAATGAGTAAAAAATTCATTATCACTTGGGATGCAATGCAGACTTACTGCCGTGAACTGGCTGAAAAACAAATGCCAGCTGAGCAATGGAAAGGGATTTGGGCGGTAAGCCGCGGTGGTTTAGTTCCTGGCGCTATCTTGGCTCGTGAACTGGGTATTCGTTACGTTGATACAATCTGTATTTCAAGCTACGACCATGATCATCAGCGCGATATGACGGTACTAAAAGCACCTGAAGGCGATGGTGAAGGTTACCTAATCGTTGAAGACCTAGTAGACAGTGGTGATACGGCGCGCAAACTACGTGAGATGTATCCAAAAGCGAAGATGATCGCTGTGTGTGCAAAACCTTCAGGCAAAGCGTTGCTAGATGATTATGTGGTAGATATCGCGCAAGACACTTGGATTGAACAACCTTGGGATATGTCAATCCAGTACGCTGAGCCTGTAAACCGCAAGCAAAAATAAACGCTATTAAAGAATATTGAGAAATGCCCCTGTATAGGGGCATTTTTTTTATTATCATAACAACTCATGCTAATAGCCTAAGGTTCTTCCTATGTCTGAAGACGTCAGTAAAAATCTTTCCGAAACTTTGTTCGTGAAACATAAGCAAGCAAAAGAAACCTCTGCGCTTACCCAGTACATGCCGACCAGTCAAAAAATACTTGATGAGCGAGAGGCGCAGGGTGATCGTGCTTGGTATCGTCATTTGCGCCGCTTGCAATGGGCTTGGCAAGGGTTGTCTCCGATAGAGATGGAAGGTGTGCTTTCTAAAATCGCTTCTTCTTCCCACTCTCGAACCAATGATGATTGGTTAGACACCGTAATGGGATACCACAACGGCAACTGGACATTTGAGTGGATTAAGCTCGGCATGGAGCATCAGAAGCGTTCAAATGAAATGCAAGGTGAGGAGGCCGCCGATGAACTCTTCACTGCATCTCTATGTTTTAGTATCGCAGGCTACCCACATCTGAAGAATGATAATTTGGCCTTGCAGGCTCAAGTGCTGGCAAACAAAGCGTATTCTGACGGCGCAGAGAAGACCAAGTACACCATCAAGCAAATTGAAGTGCCTTACCAAAATCGCAAAATCATCGCGAACCTTCATTTGCCAAGAACCGACAAACAACTGCCTGTGGTGATGGTGAGCGCTGGTCTCGATACGTTACAAACCGACATGTGGCGTTTGTTCCGCAATCATCTTGCACCACGAGATATTGCGATGTTGACGGTCGACATGCCTTCGGTGGGGCACAGTTCTCACTGGCCTTTGACTGAGAACTCAAGCTGTCTGCACCAAGCGGTACTAAATGAGCTGTATTCATTGCCTTGGGTGGATCATCACAAAGTGGGGTTAGTTGGATTTCGTTTTGGTGGTAATGCCATGATCCGACTCTCTTTTGTTGAGCAAGAGAAGATCAAAGCTTGTGTAGCCCTCGGCGCACCCGTACATGATATTTTTACTTCCCCTGAGAAGCTGCAAAAAATGCCGAAGATGTATCTGGATCTGTTGGCTTCTCGCTTAGGGAAAAGCGCGGTTGATATTAATAGCATGGCGGGCCAGATGATGGCTTGGTCATTGAAGGTTCAGGGCTTCTTGAGCAGTAGAAAAACTAAAGTACCTATTTTAGCTTTGAGCCTTGAAGGCGATCCGGTGTCTCCACACAGTGATAACCAACTCGTCGCGCTGTTTAGCCAGTATGGCAGAGCGAAAAAAATCAGTTCCAAAACGATTACAAAAGGATATGAGCAATCCCTCGATTTAGCCATAAAGTGGCTAGAAGATGAATTATTAGGGTGACAATTCTCCTAAATTAGTTAAAAGTGATATATCTGAGCAAAAAATAAGCTCATGATAATTAAAAATAATAATCATTCTTGGGTGTTTACTTTTAACTATGAAAACGGAGATTCATATGTCAGAGACGACTCAGGGCCCGACTCACTTTCGCTTGATGTCAAAGTTGAAGGCGATAGGGCCTTACCTGCGCGAACCACAATCGCAAGAAGGGCGCTATTATTTTGATTGTCTATCTGTTTGTGTAGACGACAAAAAATCGCCTGAGAAGCGTGAATTTTGGGGCTGGTGGATGGATTTAGAATCCATCGAGGGAGGCTTTACTGCCAAATATCATATCGGCAAGTACAACAAAGAAGGGCAATGGGTATCTGAAGCCCTGCCTAAAAAAGCGGTAGAGGAAGTGTATCTGACGCAGAGCACATTCCATCAAAAGCTGGTTGATACTTTAGAAGAACACTTCAAATTAGAAGTCGAATATCACACGGAGTCTTTCGATTTCGCTTAATTTGGTTGTTTTCATTTAATACCAAACAAAAAGGTGCGAAAACGCACCTTTTCTCTTGTTAATTCCCTCTTTGATTGTTAAAACATCCTTTCTTTATTTGTTTTTCACTTCAGAAGACATCATGACAACGAATCAACAAAATGCAGTTGTTTCACAACCACAAACTGTCGTTGTGAAACTGGGTACAAGTGTGCTGACAGGCGGCACTCTGGCACTCGACCGTGCTCACATGGTTGAGTTAGCGCGCCAGTGTGCTGAGCTTAAAAAACAAGGCCATTCAGTGGTAATGGTTTCGTCTGGTGCTATTGCAGCAGGTCGTGAGCACCTTGGTTACCCCGCATTGCCCAACGAGATGGCGAGTAAACAATTACTTGCGGCGGTGGGTCAAAGTCGCTTGATTCAAACATGGGAGTCTTTGTTTGGTATTTACGGTATCAAGATCGGCCAAATGCTACTAACTCGTGCTGATTTAGAAGATCGCGAGCGATTCTTAAACGCACGTGACACCATCAATGCGCTCGTTGCGAACGATATTATTCCTATCGTAAACGAAAATGATGCCGTTGCGACCAGTGAGATTAAAGTGGGCGATAACGACAACCTTTCCGCTTTGGTGGGCATTTTGTGTGGCGCAGATAAGCTCTTGCTTTTAACTGACCAAAAAGGTCTGTTTACTGCTGATCCTCGTAAAGACCCAAATGCAGAGTTGATTAAGGAAGTAAAAACCATCGACGATACGCTGCGTAAAATCGCAGGAGGAAGTGGTACAACATTGGGTACTGGCGGTATGGCAACGAAGCTGCAAGCCGCAGACATCGCTCGCCGCGCTGGTATCGAGGTTATTATTGCTGCCGGTAGTGCACCGAATGTTATCTTTGACTCTTTGAGTGCAGAGCCACAAGGCACACGCTTCCTACCTTGCGCTGAAGCTTTAGAAAACCGTAAACGCTGGATTCTGGCGGGACCTGCGGCATTGGGCGACATCATTATTGATGATGGTGCGGTAAATGCAGTGGTCGGTAAGGGCAGTAGCTTACTTGCTAAAGGGGTAATCAAAGTAAGTGGTGACTTTGCACGAGGCGAAGTGGCGCGTATAACAAATTCTCACGGTAAGTTGGTGGCTCGTGGCATCAGCGCCTACTCAAGTGATGACCTAACTAAAATTACTGGTAAGCACAGTAAAGATATCATCTCTATTTTGGGTCATGATTATGGCTCTGAGGTGATTCATCGCGATGATTTGGTTGTCATTCAGGAATAGAATTAGAGGGAAGCAAAGTGGATTTAACGAATATGGGTAAAGCTGCTAAAGATGCAGCTTTCGAATTAGCGACAGCGTCAACTGCGCAGAAGAACCAAGCATTAGCCATCATTGCTGATGAGCTAGAAGCAAACTCCGTTGCTATTTTGGCGGCAAACGCTAAAGACATCGAACTTGGCCGTGAAGCGGGTTTAACCGACGCACTGCTTGATCGCCTTTTGCTGAATGAAGAACGATTGACTGCAATTGCGAATGATGTTCGCAACGTCATTAGCTTGAACGATCCTGTAGGCAGCGAAATCGACAGTAAGGTACTGGAAAATGGGATGTCATTGTCTCGCCGCCGCGTACCACTGGGTGTTGTGGGCGTAATTTATGAAGCGCGTCCTAACGTAACTATTGATATTGCGGCGCTGTGCTTGAAAACCGGCAACGCAAGCATTTTGCGTGGCGGCAAAGAGACATTTTTCTCGAATATGGAATTGGTAAAGGTTATTCAGTCTGCGCTAGCAAAGGCGAACCTTCCTGCCGCTTCGGTTCAGTACATTGAAAAGCCAGATCGTGAGCTAGTCTCTCAACTGCTTAAACTGGACGATTACGTCGACATGATCATTCCACGCGGTGGTGCTGGCCTACACAAAATGTGTAAAGAAAACAGCACGATTCCGGTGATTATTGGCGGCTTTGGTATTAGCCATATCTTTGTCGACGAATCCGCTGATCTAGAGAAATCCCTGAATGTGGTTGAGAACTCTAAAGTTCAACGTCCATCTGCGTGTAACTCACTAGATACGCTGCTCGTGCATGAAAAAATTGCAGCGCAATTCCTACCAATGATCGTAGAGCGCATGAACGATAAAGTGACGTTCGTGGCAGAGCCAAAAGCAAAAGAACTCATGGAGCAAGCGAGACAAGTTCGCGATGCTGTTGAAGGTGACTTTGATACGGAATGGTTGAGCTACACCCTTGGTGTAAAAGTCGTGTCTGATGTGAAAGATGCCATTGATCATATGCGTGTTCATAACGCGAGCCACTCAGATGCGATCATGACCAATAGTTTGGAAAACTCAGAACTGTTCATCAATTCTGCTGGTTCGGCGGCGGTTTATGTGAATGCTTCAACGCGCTTTACAGACGGTGCGCAATTTGGCCTTGGCGCAGAAGTCGCAGTATCCACGCAAAAGCTACATGCCCGTGGTCCAATGGGCTTAGAAGAGCTAACTAGCTACAAGTGGGTTGGTAAAGCGAATTACTTAGCACGCAGTTAACACATTCAACGAGATCTTGAGTGAAAAAGGGGCCTTTGGGCCCCTTTTTGTTTTGTCTAACATACCAATTCCGCTACACTACATGAGCTTTTATCTCGGTTTGAAAGCGTTATACCCAAATAGCTTTAATAGAGTCCGTATAACCATGAACGCGTGGTTATACGTGATTGCTCATGAGGTTATTTGGGTATAGATATGGAGGTGATATGCATTGTCCTTTTTGTTCCGAGAACGATACCAAAGTTATTGATTCCCGATTAGTGGCTGATGGCCATCAAGTTCGACGTCGCCGTCAGTGCTTGGCGTGTAGCGAGCGTTTTACTACGTTTGAAAGCGCAGAGTTAGTGATGCCTAAAGTGATCAAATCGAATGGCAACCGTGAACCATTTGATGAAGATAAAATGGTTGGCGGTATTCAGCGCGCATTAGAGAAACGCCCAGTGAGTGCCGATTCTATAGAGTTAGCGATCAGCATGATCAAATCACAACTGCGTGCGACGGGTGAACGAGAGGTTCCGAGTGAAATGATTGGTAATTTAGTCATGGACCAACTCAAAGAGCTCGACAAGGTCGCTTATATCCGTTTCGCCTCAGTTTACCGCAGCTTTGAAGACATTCGCGAGTTTGGCGAAGAGATTGCCCGCCTAGAAGACTGAGTAGCTCATGACTCAACACACTCCTGAAAGAGCGTTTTCTGATTTAGATTTCGCCATGATGTCACGAGCTATTAAGTTAGCGAGACGTGGCATTTATACCACCGCCCCAAATCCAAATGTGGGGTGCGTCATCGTTCGTGATGAAGAAATTGTTGGTGAGGGCTATCACCACCGCGCTGGTGAGCCGCATGCCGAAGTGCACGCGATGCGCATGGCGGGTGAAAAAGCAGTTGGTGCAACCGCTTATGTGACGCTCGAACCTTGCTCTCATTACGGCCGTACACCGCCATGTGCTGAAGGGCTAATCAAAGCCAAAGTGGCACGTGTGGTTTGCGCAATGGTAGACCCAAACCCTAAAGTTGCGGGGCGGGGCATCCAGATGTTGCGTGATGCCGGAATTGAAGTACAAATCGGCTTGTTAGAGCAAGATGCCCTTGCCCTTAACCCTGGTTTTATAAAGTACATGCGTACAGGCATGCCGTTTGTTCAATTAAAAATGGCAGCCAGTTTGGATGGGCAAAGCGCACTCAGCAATGGGCAGAGCCAATGGATCACCTCCCCTGCGGCCCGCCAAGATGTGCAGCGTTATCGAGCGATGAGTGGTGGTATTCTCTCTACCAGCAAAACGGTGATTGATGATAATGCGTCACTCAATGTGCGTTGGGATGACTTATCTACCAGTGTTCAAGCGCAGTATTTACGAGAAGAACTTCGTCAACCAGTACGTGTAATCTTAGACCGTCAGAACCATTTAACGGATGCGCTCAAGCTGTTCCACACCGATGGAGAGCGAGTTATTGTTAGCCCAGATGGAGAATGTATCCCTCTATTGGACAGCGCTGACCAAATTGACTTATCAACAACATTAAAGCGTATCTCGGATGAGCACCACATCAATCACTTATGGGTTGAAGCTGGAGCTACGCTAGCGAGTGCGATGATAAAGGCTAATCTTGTAGATGAGCTCATTGTTTACCTTGCGCCAAAACTCATGGGCAGCGATGGTCGGGGGCTTATCGGTGCTTTAGGATTAAGCGCTATGGCTGACGTCATTGATTTAAACGTTACAGACGTTCGTATGGTTGGAGTAGACATTCGCATCACCGCCACCATAAAACGTAATGAACTTAGATAAGAAATAGTATGTTTACAGGAATAGTAGAAGCAGTTGGCAAGTTAGCTGCGATTACGCCGAAGGGCGAAGATATCACTGTCACGATTGAAACGGGTACGCTTGATATGTCAGACGTTAAGTTAGGCGATAGCATTGCGACCAATGGTGTTTGCTTAACGGTAGTTGACTTCGGAAGCCACTATTACAGTGCTGATCTGTCATTAGAAACCTTGAAGAAAACTGGGTTTGCTGAATACCAAGTAGGCGAGAAGGTGAATCTAGAAAAAGCCATGTTACCAACAACGCGATTGGGGGGACATATCGTTTCTGGCCATGTCGATGGGGTTGGTGAAATTGTCGAACGCAATTTAGTTGGCCGTGCGATAGAGTTTTGGGTTGCAATGCCAGCGGAAATTAGCAAGTACGTTGCAGAGAAAGGCTCGATTACTGTTGATGGTATTAGCCTAACCGTCAACGACTTACGTAAAAATGCTTTTAAGCTGACGATCGTTCCTCATACGAGTGAAGAAACTACGATTGACCAGTTTCAAGTGGGGCGCAAAGTCAACTTAGAAGTTGATGTACTTGCGCGTTATATGGAGCGTTTACTGCAGGGACAGCAAGAAGATAAGGCCGAGTCTCGTATCACGATGGACTTTTTACAGCAAAACGGTTTTGCATAAGTCTTGGGAGTGGCTGCGTGAGGCATGCGATAAAGAGCAGACTCACAGAACACCGCGAGATTCATTGACTTGCTTGGTGCAAAGCTCAAACTATTGACCTAACTAGCATTCACTGCAACATGATTTTTCATTGCTGTCGCAATAACAAATTTAGAATAACGGGATAACAGACTATGCCAATCAGTACGCCACAAGAAATTATTGATGATATTCGCGCAGGCAAAATGGTCATCCTAATGGATGATGAAGACCGCGAGAATGAAGGTGACTTGATCATGGCTGCCGAGCATATTACGCCGGAAGCCATCAACTTTATGGCAACCTACGGCCGTGGCCTGATTTGTTTAACCATGACCAAAGATCGTTGCGAAAGCCTAGGTCTGCCACCAATGGTGCAAGACAATAATGCGCAATACACAACCAACTTTACCGTTTCTATTGAGGCGGCAGAAGGGGTAACGACGGGTATTTCAGCCGCGGATCGCGCACGCACGGTTCAAGCGGCAGTCGCGCCAAACGCCAAAGCTGCGGATTTGGTACAGCCTGGTCATATCTTCCCGCTCGCGGCCCAAGATGGCGGTGTACTGACTCGCGCAGGTCACACTGAAGCGGGCTGTGATTTGGCTCGCCTTGCTGGTTTAGAGCCTGCATCGGTGATTGTTGAGATCTTAAATGACGACGGCACCATGGCTCGTCGCCCTGATCTAGAGATCTTCGCAGAGAAGCACGGTATTAAATTGGGCACTATTGCCGACCTAATTGAGTACCGCAATAACACTGAGACAACGATTGAACGTGTGGCAGAGTGCAAGTTACCGACAGAGTTTGGCGAGTTCACGTTAGTCACGTACAAGGACACCATTGATAACCAAGTGCATTACGCAATGTGCAAGGGCGATTTGAAAGAAAAAGCGCCATTGGTTCGCGTTCACCTCCAAGATGTCTTTACTGATTTATTACGTAGCGATCGCAACGCAGAGCGCAGTTGGACATTAGACAAGGCAATGAAACGCATTGGTGAAGAAGGTGGTGTGCTGGTTGTTCTTGGCCATGAAGATTCGACCGATCTACTTATTCATCGTGTGAAGATGTTTGAAGCGCAAGACAAAGGTGAAGCACCAACGCTTGCTAAGAAACAGGGCACGTCTCGCCGTGTTGGTGTGGGCTCACAGATTCTTGCGGATCTCGGTGTACATGATATGCGCCTTCTGTCATCGACCAACAAAAAGTACCACGCATTAGGTGGTTTTGGTCTGAACGTGGTTGAGTACGTCTGCGAGTAACAACCGAACAATAAGTTCCTAGTCTTTTACGCACTCAACTCGTCAATGGCTAGGAACCGGTGATTTGCCTCCAATTTCCATTAGATATTGCTCACAAATTTGTGCTAGAATCCGGCGATTCTCACTTGATGAACATATTTCACTTATAAATAGAGTTAAAGGAAAGCTTATGAAAGTGATCGAGGGTGGCTTCCCAGCGCCAAATGCAAAAATTGCTATCGTTATTTCTCGTTTCAACAGTTTTATTAACGAAAGCCTACTTTCTGGTGCGATCGATACACTAAAGCGTCACGGACAAGTAAGCGAAGACAACATCACGGTTGTGCGTTGTCCAGGTGCCGTAGAACTACCTCTAGTAGCTCAGCGTGTTGCTAAAACTGGCAAATTCGACGCTATTGTTTCTCTAGGGTCTGTTATTCGCGGTGGAACGCCTCACTTTGACTATGTTTGTAGTGAAATGAACAAAGGTCTAGCACAAGTGTCTATGGAATTCAGCATTCCAGTAGCATTTGGTGTTTTGACTGTTGATACGATCGATCAAGCGATTGAACGCGCAGGAACCAAGGCTGGTAATAAAGGTGCAGAGGCTGCACTAAGCGCACTTGAAATGATTAATGTACTATCTGAAATTGATTCCTAATGGGGGCCAGTGTGAAACCAGCCGCACGTCGTAACGCACGTCAATTCGCTCTACAGGCGATCTACTCATGGCAAATTACTAAAGAGAATGTTGCCAAGATTGAAGAACAGTTTTTGTCTGGCGACAAATACGATGAAGAAGAACTTCATGCATCTGAGCCAGCGCTTGCTGCTCCAGAAACAGACGTAGCTTACTTCCGTGAACTACTAAGCGGTGTTGTACTTAGCCACGCTGAGCTAGATAGCAAAATTCGTCCATACATCTCTCGTCCTATGCAGGATTTAGATATGATGGAACTTGCTCTTCTTCGCCTTGCTATGTACGAGATGACTCGTCGCGAAGATGTTCCTTACAAAGTTGTTATCAATGAAGCGATTGAACTTGCAAAAGTCTTCGCAGCAGAAGATAGCCACAAGTTTGTGAACGGTGTACTTGATAAAGCAGCACCTCACATTCGTAAGAAATAACGATTTCTTCAATGAAAAGGTCAGCACATGCTGACCTTTTTTGTATCAAAAGCTTTTACATCAAAAAGTAAGTGAATTATGTCTGGTGAATTTAATCTGATAGACAAATACTTCGTCGGGCGTCAGAACCAACGTAAAGATGTCCACCTAGCGGCTGGTGATGATTGCGCACTCGTCAAAGCGCCGGCTAATGTTCAGATTGCGATTAGCACGGATACATTGGTGGCTGGAACGCATTTCTTATCCGACGCAAATCCGGCGTGGGTGGCGCACAAAGCATTGGCTTCTAACATCAGTGATTTGGCAGCGATGGGCGCAACGCCTGCGTGGGTGAGCTTTGCATTAACGATGCCCGAGCCAGATGAAGAATGGCTTGCACCTTTCTGTGATGCATTTTTCGAATTGGCTGATTACTATGGTATTCAGTTAATTGGCGGTGACACCACAAAAGGCCCATTGTGTCTGACTCTGACGGTGCAAGGTTTTGTTCCTGAAGGTAAAGCTCTCACACGTTCCGGAGCAAAGCCAGGGGACTGGGTGTATGTAACGGGGAACCTTGGCGATGCAAAAGCTGGCTTGGATGTGATTCTAGATGACTCTCTGCGCAGCAGAGTCGGCGCGGAAGTACTAGAGCGAGCTCATTACCTTAGTTCTCCGCGTGTGCTTGCTGGACAAGCTCTTGTTGGCTTAGCCTCGTCGGCGATAGATATTTCAGATGGTTTAATCTCTGATATTAAGCACATTTTACAGCGATCTCTGGTTGGGGTGAGTATTGATGTCTCTCAGCTACCGATCTCTTCAGAATTAGTCCAGTTTTTAGATGATAAGATCAGCGCGCAGCAGTATGCTTTAGCAAGTGGCGAAGAATACGAGTTGTGTTTTACCGTGCCGGAGCAAAATCGAGGCTCGTTACAAAGCGCTTTATCTCATACTGGCTGTAAGGTCACATGTATTGGTCAAATCCGACCAAATGGAACCTTCGAGCTGCATGATAACAATCAACCACTTGATTGGGACTTAAGTGGCTTCGACCACTTTAAATGATCTGAGCTAAGCTCTAGCCAAGAGCCTGTTACTATTGAGCCACTCACAGGCATGACGATTGAAACCAAACTAGCAGTATAGGTTTAAGGATATGACCAACCCTCTTTCTCTGATTTCATTAAAGAACCCGTGGCATCTATTGGCGACGGGTTTTGGCAGTGGATTATCCCCGTTTATTCCAGGAACAATGGGGACACTGGCGGCCGTGCCCTTCTTTTTGTTGTTGGCGCAATTGCCATTTACGGCGTATGTCATTGTTGTTCTGATTTCGTGTGTGATCGGCATTCAAATCTGCCAAGTGACGTCTGCAGACATGAAAGTACATGATCATGGTTCAATCGTATGGGATGAATTTGCGGGTTTTTGGATTACGATGGGTATCGTCCCTGCGTTAAATATTCCGTTGACCGAGTGGAAGTGGTTGCTCACTGGCTTCATCCTGTTCCGTTTTTTCGACATGGTAAAACCGTGGCCAATTGGGTGGCTAGATAAGCGAGTTCACGGTGGGCTGGGTATTATGGTTGATGATATCGTGGCGGGAATTATGGCTGGTGTTGCCCTGTTTCTAGTCGCAAAATACGCAGGCTGGATGAATTAAACGTTGGACATAAAAAAGGGATGCCATGAGCATCCCTTTTTACATGCTATTTTGCTAAATAATCCAAGATGGATTTTTCAATCCCTTTTGCATCGAGACCAAGCTCTTCATGCAGTTCATCTTGTGTTCCTTGATGAATAAACTCATCTGGTAAACCTAGGTTCAACACAGGTTTAATGATTTTATCTTTCATCATGAACTCAACAACACCAGCACCAGCACCACCCGCGATAACATTTTCTTCTAACGTCACGAGCACGTCATGATCTGCGGCTAATTGACGAATTAATGCTTCATCGAGCGGCTTCACAAAGCGCATATCAGCAACAGTGGCGTTAAGGTATTCTGCCGCTTCTAGCGCGTTACCCAAGAAAGTACCAAAGTTCAGAATAGCAACTTTTTCACCTTGGCGAACCATGCGTCCTTTACCGATTTCTAAAGCCGTAAACTCAGTTTCGATTTCTACGCCCATCCCGCTACCGCGAGGGTATCGAACCGCACTAGGGCCAGTATGTTTATGGCCAGTGTAAAGCATTTGTCGACATTCGTTTTCGTCACTTGGCGCCATGATCACCATGTTCGGAATACAGCGCATAAAGCTTAGATCGAATGCGCCTTGGTGAGTTTGGCCGTCTGCACCAACGAGACCTGCACGGTCGATAGCGAACATTACTGGTAAATCCATGATCGCGATATCGTGGATCAGTTGGTCATAACCACGTTGCAAGAAAGTCGAATAGATAGCTACGATTGGATGATCGCCCGCAATTGCCATACCTGTTGCAAGTGTCACAGCGTGTTGCTCAGCAATCGCCACGTCAAAGTATTGGTCTGGGTACTCTTTTGAGAAACGTACCATACCAGAGCCTTCACGCATTGCTGGCGTAATTGCCATTAGCTTAGGATCTTGGGCCGCCATGTCACATAAAAAGTCACCAAAGATCTTTGAGTAAGTTGGCTTACCGCCACTGCTTTTCGGTAGACAGTTATGCGTTGGATCGAATTTAGGAACACCATGGTAGCCGATAGGATCTTTCTCGGCAGGCTCATAACCTTTGCCTTTCTTGGTCATGATGTGCAGGAATTGAGGGCCTTTGAGCTCACGCATGTTTTTTAGCGTTTTGACGAGTTCATTGACGTCGTGCCCATCAATCGGGCCAATGTAATTAAAGCCGAACTCTTCGAACAGAGTACCAGGCACTACCATGCCTTTGAGGTGTTCTTCCGTACGGCGAACCAACTCTTTAATAGGTGGAACACCAGACAACACTTTTTTACCGCCTTCACGGATAGAAGTGTACAAGCTGCCAGAAAGTACTTTCGCAAGGTGGTTATTCAGGGCGCCGACGTTTTCTGAAATCGACATTTCGTTGTCGTTCAAAATCACCAACATATCAGGATGAACGTCGCCAGCGTGGTTCATAGCTTCGAATGCCATGCCTGCTGTAATTGCGCCATCACCAATCACACTGACAATTTTACGACCTTTGCCCTCTTTTTGGGCGCTGATGGCCATGCCAAGACCTGCACTAATCGATGTCGAAGAGTGACCGACAGATAAGGTGTCATATTCACTTTCTTCACGCCAAGGGAAAGGGTGTAGACCATCCTTTTGGCGAATTGTTGGCATTTTATCGCGACGTCCGGTGAGGATTTTATGCGGGTAAGCCTGATGACCAACATCCCAGATCAATTTGTCGATAGGGGTGTTGTAAACATAATGCAGAGCAACAGTTAGCTCCACGGTGCCTAAGCCAGACGCTAAGTGTCCGCTAGATTGGCTCACTGAATTTAGCAGATACGTTCGCAGTTCATCACACAGATTTGGTAATGTTTCTTTCGGAAGGAGACGTAATTCTTCCGGTGTATTTGCTAACGCCAGTGTTGGGTACTTTGAAATATCAAGAGTCATATAAATGCGCGCTTATAGTGTTAATTTTTGCGCTCGATGACATATCGGGCGAACTCTTCGAGTAACTGAGTATTGTATGGGATAGCTTCCAATGCTTGAAGTGCTTCCTGTAACAGAGTGTGAGCTTTCTCTATGGCTCCCTCTAAACCCAGCAGGGAAGGATAAGTGCTCTTATTCAGACCTTGGTCGGAACCTTGAGGCTTACCCAGTGTTTCTGTGTCACTGATGATATCAAGAATATCGTCTTGAACCTGAAACGCCAAACCAATTGCTTTTGAGTAGCGCTCCAAGTGAGGTAAAACCTCGATACCTTTCTCACCAGCAGCTAATGCACCTAATTTTACCGCACAATCAATCAGAGCTCCGGTTTTTTTACGGTGTATCTCTTCCATTTCTTCAAGAGAAACTTGGCGATTTTCCGCGCCTAAATCTAAGGCTTGCCCAACACACATGCCGTTGGCGCCAGAAGAATGCGCCAACGCTTTGATCATGTTGATGCGTTGAGTCTCGGCTGCCGGGTTTAATTGACCATCGGCAATAATGGTGAAGGCGAGAGTTTGTAGTGCATCACCTGTCAGTATTGCGGTTGCTTCATCAAACTTAATATGACAAGTTGGTTGACCTCGACGCAGTTCATCATCGTCCATGGCAGGCAGATCATCATGAATGAGTGAGTAGGCATGTATACATTCGATAGCAGCGGCAGGAGTGTCTAAGTCTTCTGGTTTACAGCCGAGCATTTGACCTGTGATGTAAACAAGAAAAGGGCGAACGCGTTTTCCACCTAGCAAAAGGCCGTATTTCATTGCTTGAATCAATGGCTGCTCTTGATATGGAAGCTGATCGAGCCACAAGTTCAATTGCTGATTGTTTCTTTGTTGAAAAGACGTCAATGTCTGTTGCATCACATTGCTCACTACTGATGGTTATTCTGAATCTGGTTTGAAGTCACTCAGTGGTGCTTCATCATCTTCGCTGAGAAGAATACTTACGCGCTGTTCGGCGTCGCTAAGTTTAGTTTGGCCAGCACGAGCTAAGGCAATGCCTCGTTCAAACTTACGTAGAGCATCATCTAGGGCAAGATCGCCATTTTCTAATTGATCAACCAAGCTATCAAGCTCTTCAATGGTTGCTTCGAAGGTCATGTTTTCTGGTTTCTTGACCGCCATCTTTTTTCTGCCTTAATCAAGCCTTGGAGAAGATGCACGAAAGTTACCTTAGCCTAGTAACTTGGTCAAATTTAACCTTATATAATTGTCACAAAATTAGCGTTAAACGAGCCTAAGCGCTGAAACCCCATATTTTGGTTAAGGTTGTTAAGTCTAATTTGTGATCCATTAGCTAAGATTTTTCTAAAAATTCTGCGCGAGTTGTCGATACAGGTAATAATCCGCCCAATGGCAGTATTTGAGTATAGCGTGAGGAGTGCTTTGTGGATTTAGCAACCCTATTAGGTTTGATTGGTGGTTTTGCATTCGTCATTATGGCGATGGTGCTTGGTGGCAGCATCGGCATGTTTGTCGATGTCACGTCGATCCTTATTGTCGTTGGTGGCTCAATATTTGTAGTACTGATGAAGTTCACAATGGGACAGTTCTTTGGTGCAACAAAGATCGCAGGCAAAGCCTTCATGTTTAAAGCGGATGAACCGGAAGACTTGATCGCAAAAATTGTGGAAATGGCCGATGCGGCACGTAAAGGTGGTTTTCTTGCTCTTGAAGAGATGGAAATTAATAACACTTTTATGCAAAAAGGCATTGATTTGCTTGTTGATGGCCATGATGCCGACGTGGTAAGAGCTGCCTTAAAAAAAGACATTGCGCTTACGGATGAACGACATACTCAAGGCACTGGCGTATTTCGCGCCTTTGGTGACGTTGCCCCTGCAATGGGGATGATTGGTACCTTGGTTGGCTTAGTCGCGATGCTTTCGAATATGGATGATCCAAAAGCGATTGGACCTGCAATGGCGGTTGCGCTCTTAACCACATTGTATGGCGCGATCCTGTCCAACATGGTGTTTTTCCCTATTGCGGATAAGCTTTCTCTGCGCCGTGATCAAGAAACGCTAAACCGCCGTTTGATCATGGATGGCGTATTAGCGATTCAAGATGGTCAAAACCCGCGAGTGATTGATAGCTACTTGAAGAACTACCTCAACGAAGGTAAACGTGCCCTTGAGATTGACGAGTAACTTGGAGAGTAGTGATGGATGATGAAGATAACAAATGCGATTGTCCGCCACCCGGTCTCCCGTTATGGATGGGGACATTCGCGGACTTAATGTCGCTACTGATGTGTTTCTTTGTTCTTCTGCTCTCGTTTTCTGAGATGGACGTGCTGAAGTTCAAACAGATTGCGGGCTCAATGAAATTTGCCTTCGGTGTACAAAATCAACTTGAAGTGAAAGACATTCCCAAAGGTACCAGCATCATTGCTCAAGAGTTTCGACCGGGCCGACCGGAACCAACGCCGATTGATGTCATCATGCAGCAAACCATGGACATCACTCAGCAGACGCTCGAATTTCATGAAGGGGAGTCTGACCGAGCTGGTGGCACAAAGCGTGATGAAGGCAAGTTAACCGGTGGTCAATCGCCAGAAACGTCAACGCAAAACAATCAATCTGCAGAAGCGGACATGCAACAGCAGCAATCTGAAGAGATGTCGCAAGAGATGGAAACCTTGATGGAAAGCATCAAGAAAGCCTTAGAGCGAGAGATTGAACAAGGTGCCATTGAAGTTGAAAATCTTGGCCAACAGATTGTTATACGTATGCGTGAAAAAGGTGCATTCCCTGAAGGCTCGGCCTTCTTACAGCCTAAATTCCGTCCTTTAGTTCGACAAATTGCAGAGTTAGTAAAAGACGTGCCAGGCATTGTGCGAGTATCTGGTCATACGGACAACCGACCGTTAGACTCAGAGCTTTATCGTTCTAACTGGGATCTCTCTTCTCAGCGCGCCGTATCGGTTGCACAAGAGATGGAGAAGGTGAGAGGCTTCTCTCATCAACGTTTGAGAGTGCGAGGCATGGCAGATACTGAACCATTGTTGCCGAATGATTCTGATGAAAATCGCGCGCTTAACCGACGGGTTGAAATCAGCATCATGCAAGGCGAGCCACTATACAGTGAAGAAGTGCCTGTAATTCAATAACTAGACTTTAGTTTCAAGTCAGTAGAGAGATAAGAAAGCGAGCAGATTGCTCGCTTTTTTTGTTTTTCCAATCCGCTTGGGTGTATAATCTTGCGCCTTAAAAGTGAGCTCAGACTACTTTTTGTGACTGAAACGCGGTTTTACTGCGTATGAAGCATTGAAGTTGAGTGTCACTCTTTGTTGATTGCGAAACTAACCTGCGAATTAGACTATGAAATTTATTGTAAAGCCCCATCCAGAAATTTTTGTAAAAAGTGAATCTGTGCGTAAGCGCTTCACAAAGATTTTAGAGTGCAACATTCGTAACATCATTAAGAGCCGCACGGAATCTGTCGCGGTATTCAACCGTCGTGATCACATTGAAGTGACCTCTGAGAGTAACGAATTCCACGCTGAAGTTCTTGAGGTTTTGACTCATACACCAGGCATTCACCACGTACTGGAAGTGAAGCAGACCGAATTTAAAGATTTGCACGATATCTTCGAACAAGTACTGGAGCTAAATCGCTCTGCACTCGAAAATAAAACCTTTGTTGTACGTGCGAAGCGTCGCGGTAAGCACGACTTTACCTCTATCGAACTAGAGCGTTATGTCGGCGGTGGTTTAAACCAAGCGATTGAGAGCGCAAGAGTTAAGCTGCAAAACCCAGACGTGACGATCAAGGTGGAAGTCTCGAACGATAAGCTAAACCAAGTGCTGGCTCGTCATAAAGGTCTAGGCGGCTTCCCACTGGGCACGCAAGAAGACGTGCTGAGCTTGATCTCTGGTGGTTTTGACTCTGGTGTTTCTAGCTATCTACACATCAAACGTGGCTCAAAAGTACACTACTGTTTCTTTAACCTAGGTGGTCCAGCGCACGAAATCGGCGTTAAGCAGGTTTCTCACTACCTATGGAACAAATACGGCTCTTCAGCAAAAGTACGTTTCATCTCAGTTGATTTCGAACCTGTGGTTGCGGAAATCCTAGAGAAAGTCGATGACGGCCAAATGGGGGTTATCTTGAAGCGTATGTTCATGCGTGCAGCAGGCATGATCGCTCAGAAGATGAAGATCGAAGCATTGGTAACAGGCGAAGCGCTCGGTCAAGTATCGAGCCAAACGCTAACTAACCTCCGCCATATCGATAACGTAACGGACACGTTGATTCTGCGTCCACTTATCAACTGGGATAAAGAAGACATCATTAACCTAGCACGCGAAATCGGCACGGAAGACTTTGCGAAGACAATGCCAGAGTATTGTGGTGTTATTTCTAAGAAGCCGACAGTAAAAGCGATTAAAGCGAAGCTAGAAGCGGAAGAAGAGAAGTTTGACTTTAGCATTCTTGAGCAAGTAGTTCGTGATGCACGCATGATGGACATTCGTGATATCGCGAAAGAGTCTGAGCAAGCAGCACCAGAAGTCGAGCAGGTTGAGGCGGTAGAAGAGCACGCGGTTGTGCTAGATATTCGTAGTCCTGAAGAGGAAGACGATAACCCGCTCGAAATCGAAGGTGTGGATGTGAAACATATCCCATTCTACAAGTTGGGTACACAGTTTGGTGATTTAGACCAATCTAAGACATATTTACTGTACTGTGACCGCGGTGTGATGAGCCGTCTGCAAGCGCTTTACTTGCAAGAGCAAGGCTTCAATAACGTAAAAGTTTACCGCCCATAGTTGACTGATAAAAAGACGTTAAAAGGCGCAAATTGAGACATCAATTTGCGCCTTTTTTGTTTTTGATCGCGTTACAGCTAATCATTACTTAGCATAATGTTGAGGCTTATCGCAAAGCCATACACTTTGTGTTGATATAACGATAATTAATCCGAAAGAAGAGTAATAAAGTGATGTTGCTGCCAGATATACGGATGAGATTTTCGATAGATAAAAAAACACCGCCTAATTTAGGCGGTGTAACAAATTTGACAGACAGGTCAAAAATAAATACAGGAAGTATATGTTTTGTCACAGGGAGTGTGGACAAAACATTATGGTAGAAATCTACCTAACTCGAAATACGAGTTTGCAAACACAACATCGCAACAACGAAGCCAATTGATTTCCAAAGAAATCAAGCCGTTCAGGCTCGTGTTGCGGGGTGAAATATAGAATTTATCTGGCTGTTCGACAACGGACATTTTATAATGTTTCAGATTAAAAAAACTAATCCTATTTGAGGTCCCATATGTCTCGCAGATTGCCTCCATTAAATTCGCTTCGAGTCTTCGAAGCGGCTGCTCGCCATCTCAGTTTTACGCGAGCGGCAGAAGAGTTGTTTGTTACTCAAGCCGCGGTCAGTCACCAGATTAAAGCACTCGAAGAGTTCTTATCGTTGAAGCTCTTTCGTCGCCGTAATCGTTCGCTATTGTTGACAGAAGAAGGACAAAGTTACTTTCTCGACATCAAAGATATTTTCACCTCGATTGCCGAGGCGACAGATAAGGTATTGGAACGTAGTGAAAAAGGGGCATTGACGATCAGTCTACCGCCGAGTTTTGCTATCCAATGGTTGGTGCCTCGTTTGGCCGATTTTAATGCTCAAGAGCCAGATATCGATGTACGTATTAAAGCTGTGGATATGGATGAAGGTTCACTGACTGATGATGTAGATGTGGCTATCTACTATGGCCGTGGGAATTGGCCGGGTTTGCGAGCGGATAAATTGTACCAAGAGTTTCTGATCCCACTTTGTTCACCTTCGTTACTTTTAGGCAACAAACCATTAGAATCTCTAAGTGACCTCAAATTACACACTTTGTTACATGATACTTCGCGTAAAGACTGGAAGCAGTTTGCGCGTCATTACAACATCGAAGGTATCAATGTAAACCACGGTCCTATTTTCAGTCACTCGACGATGGTGCTACAGGCTGCTGCGCATGGTCAGGGGGTTGCGCTTGGTAACAACGTACTCGCCAAGCCAGAAATGGAAGCTGGACGACTCATCGCGCCATTCGACGAGGTGTTGATCTCCAAGAATGCATTCTACGTGGTGTGTCATGAACAGCAGGCAGATATGGGCCGAATCGCAACGTTTAGAGACTGGATGTTAGCGACCGCGAGAAAAGAGCAAGAGGAAGTACTAGATGAGCCAATGGATAGTTGAGGGACCTGAAAGCGGTCCTCTATTTATCTTTGCCCATGGCGCTGGAGCGGGGATGGAACATGATTTCATGGCCGCCGTTGCCAAAGGATTAGTTGAGCAAGGAATTCGCGTGGTGCGATTTAACTTCCCGTATATGATTAAGCGAGCGGAAGATGGGAAAAAGCGTCCACCAGATCGTGCGCCAAAACTGCTGGAAGCCTATGAAGAAGTGATTGCTCACTTTACCTCTCAACCTATTGTCATTGGTGGTAAGTCAATGGGTGGCCGCATGTCGAGTTTACTGGCTGAAAATGAGCTGGTGGCGGGCATTGCCTGTTTAGGGTTTCCATTTCACCCACCGGGAAAGCCAGAAAAGTTCAAAGGCGATCACTTAGCGAATATCGAGAAACCTACGCTGATTCTACAAGGGGAGCGAGACACCTTTGGTAAGCGTGAGGAATTCGATGACTTTGTCCTTTCATCGCAAGTTAAGGTGAGTTTTTTACCCGATGGTGACCACAGCTTTAAACCGCGCAAGAGCTCAGGCCATACCGAGGCGGGTAACATCGAGCTCGCGGTAGAGCAGTTAGCGGCGTTTATCAAAGAGGTGTACCATGAAAAGTAAGTGGTTACTCTCATTTTCTGGTCTGTCTGGGCTGGTTTCTGTCGCTCTAGGTGCCTTTGCTGCACATGGGCTAAAAGCTCAGTTGGCTCCGTATTTACTTGGCGTATTTGAGACTGGAGTGTTGTACCAATTTATTCACACGCTGGCGATTGTGTTTTGTGCGGTTTTATTGCTATTGAATTTGGGACAAAAAGCACAAAAATATTTTTTCATTGCAGCGATTTGCTTTATCATCGGCATCTTTTGTTTTAGCGGCAGTCTTTACGCGCTGGCGCTGACAGGCATTAAGTGGTTTGGGCCGATTACTCCAATGGGAGGATTGCTGTTCATGATTGGTTGGTGTCTGTTCTTTTTTGCTGCGTTCAATATCAAAGAGGTCTCCAAGTGAAACAACTAATGCTCTATTGCCGTTCTGGCTTTGAGAAAGAGTGTGCTGGTGAAATTCAGGACAAGGCGACACAGTTGGAAGTGTATGGCTTCCCTCGTGTGAAGAGAAACTCAGGTTATGTTGTCTTCGAGTGTTACCAAGATGGAGATGCGGACAAACTTGCGAGAGGTTTGGACTTTAAGTCGTTAATCTTCGCTCGCCAAATGTTTGCGGTAGCGGCTGAGTTTCAATCGCTGCCAAGTGATGACCGCATTAGCCCAATTTTGAATGAGCTAGCAGACATTGAAGCGTTTCCTCGCTGTGGAGATTTGAGAATTGAAACTCCGGATACGAATGAAGCGAAAGAACTACTGAAATTCTGCCGTAAATTTACTGTCCCAATGCGTCAAGCGTTGCGCGGTAAAGGTCTAATGTTGAACAAAGACAACGCGAAGAAGCCAGTATTGCACATTTGTTTTGTGGAGCCTGGCCATTGTTATGTCGGTTATTCTTACACTGACAATAACTCTCAGTTCTTCATGGGTATTCCTCGCCTTAAGTTCCCAGCAGACGCCCCAAGTCGTTCAACGCTTAAACTGGAAGAAGCATTTCACGTCTTTATTCCACGTGAAGAGTGGGATGAGCGTTTGGCTCCAGGAATGTGGGGGGTCGATTTAGGCGCATGCCCAGGCGGTTGGACGTACCAACTGGTGAAGCGCTCGATGTTCGTTCACTGTGTCGATAACGGCATGATGGCAGACAGCTTGATGGAAACCGGCCAGATCAAGCATCATATGGTGGATGGTTTTAAATTCGAACCAGACCGTAAGAACGTAACATGGATTGTTTGTGACATGGTAGAAAAGCCAGCTCGTGTTGCTCACCTTATGGGCCAGTGGCTGTTAAAAGGTTGGGCGAAAGAGGCAATCTTTAACCTTAAGCTGCCAATGAAAGGCCGCTATGACGAGGTGCTGCAAGACCTTGAAAACCTGAAGCAGTTCCTGATTGATAATAAGGTAAAGTTCAGACTACAAGCTAAGCATTTGTATCATGATCGTGAAGAGATCACGATTCATATCCAGTGTCTATCGAACATTTCGCCGTACTAATTCTATCTCCGAGTCATTTGGGGATAGTCCCGAGAATAGAAAAAAGCGCCTTCAAATGGCGCTTTTTTATTGTCTGAGAGCTTTATGGTTTGAAACCATCATCAGACACTATTCCGCTTTATTTGGTCCTGTAAAGCGAATGTCCTGTAAGTTAAAGCCGAGTTCAATGTCGCACTTTAAAGCCGCGACGCGTTTACATAGGCGTGCAGACTCAATGTGCTCGTCTAATTTTTTACGGTATTTCGGTGCGAGGTCTTCACTGGCGTAGGCTGCTTCAATATTCTCAAACTGAGTAAGAATCTCTTTCGCCGCTTTTGGTCCAATGCCCGGAACCCCCGGCACTTGGCTAGAGCTGATCCCCGTTAACCCCCAATAATCGGCCAGTTGGCTCGGTTTTACGCCGAACTCTTTTTCGATAAACGGTTCATCTAACCAACGATGTTGGAAGTAATCACGGATCTGTAGGGTAGGAGAAAGCAGCTGACAGTAGCCTTTATCCGTAGAAACGATGGTGACTTTTTCACCATGACTGGCCACTTTAGTCGCGAGAGTCGCAACCAAGTCGTCCGCTTCATCGCCTTCAGAAAGCAATGAATCAATACCTTGTTCCCACCATGCTTGCTGAATCGCATCTAGACCTAGCATCAGTGGTTCCGGCATTGGTTTTCGATTTTGCTTATAGTCTGGGAGAATCTCAGCTCGCCATCCTCTGTCTTGTTCATGGTGATCGAAAACCGCGATGATGTGTGTCGGGTTGGCTTCTGACAGAATGCGAGTGAGGGTTCTTTGTGTCGTGGTGATGGTTCTTGCTATGTCGGTTGGATCCGGTTGTGCAGAGTGCACACGGCGGATCAGGTTTAGGGCATCAATAATAACAAGATGAATAGACATAAAGACTTAGCAATAAAAAAGGGGCGTAATGCCCCTAGTGTAACGAATGCTAGCCTGACTATCGACCACCAATTTCTGGGTGAGCGATACGATAACACGGTTCGTAGTCTGAACCGCCAGGCAATTTCATTCGGTGTTGTTCGACAAAGTCTTGTAGTAACTTATCGAGCTTTTTCATTAGCACAGGATCACCGTGAATAGTGAAAGGGCCTCGACGTTCGATTTCTCGAATGCCTTCGGCTTTTACGTTACCAGCCACGATACCGGAGAAGGCTTGACGCAGGTTGGCCGCTAAGACTTGAGGTTCTTGATCTAAGCTTAAATCCAATTGCTCCATCGACTCATGAGTTGGATCGAATGGTAACTGGAAGTTAGGCTCGATTTTTAATGACCAGTTAAAGCTATAAGCATCGCCTTTTTCTTTTCGGTGAAGGCGTACAGAGTCCATTGAGCGCTTCATGATACGTGCCACTTCTGCCGGATCGTCAATGACGATCTCGTAATGCTTTTGACCTTCTTCGCCAAGTGTATCGCGAACAAACTCGTCGATAGAGCGGAAGTACTCTTCACTCTCTTTTGGTCCAGTTAACACGATAGGCATTGGCTGATCGGCGTTGTCTGGGTGCATCATAATGCCAAGAATATACAGCAACTCTTCTGCAGTGCCCGGACCACCAGGGAAAATCACAATGCCATGCGCCATACGTACAAAGGCTTCCAAACGCTTTTCGATGTCCGGCATGATAACCAGCTCATTCACGATTGGGTTTGGTGGCTCGGCTGCAATAATCGAAGGCTCGGTTAAACCAAGATAACGTTGCTGAGTATAACGCTGCTTCGCATGTCCGATAGCGGCACCTTTCATTGGTCCTTCCATCGCACCAGGGCCACAACCCGTGCAGATATTAAGTTCACGCAAGCCAAGCTCGTTACCGACTTCACGTGTGTATTGATATTCCACGCCATTGATAGAGTGACCACCCCAACACACGACGAGGTTTGGCTCGATACCTGGTGTGAGTGCTCTGGCATTACGCAGAATACCAAACACGAGGTTAGTGATGTGAATTGGGTTCGTCAGGTTGAGTCGTTGTGCGTCTGCTAAATGCATATTGACATAAACGATATCGCGTAACACGGAGAACAGATGCTCTTGGATACCTTTAATTATCTCGCCATCGACAAAGGCGTGCTCAGGTGGGTTAGTCAGCTCAAGCTTAATACCACGCTCGCGGCGCACTACGTTGACATCAAACGACTGGTGTTTATCGAGCAGCTCTTTCGAGTTATCGGTATGACTGCCGGAGTTCAACACCGCTAACGTGCAGTTGCGGTACAGTTGATAAAGTTCACTCGAGGCCGTGTTTTTTAAGCGCTCTACTTCTAATTGAGATAGCAAGTCCATGCTACCAGCGGGGCTTATATGGGTAATCATAACGCCTCCTTGTGTTGCATTATTTTGAGGGAAAGTACCAACTCACCTTTTTGGGTTATACGTATGGTTTGATGAAAGGCAGTTGGCCGATTTGGTTTTATGGTTATTGACTCCCAAGCAACCTCAAGATGGTACATTCGCGTTCTGTAAATGCATCATCTTGAAGTGACTTGGGTTTTTACAGCTTAGCAGACTGAAAGGGAAGAAATGTGATAACTCGTTGAAAATGGGTGGTTATAAAGCGTAAATTGCGCCAATTCTGGTTTGTTTGTTCGCTTTTTGTACGAAATCTAGCTCCAGTTAAGCTGATTTGTTCCACGTTTTTTAGCGTCCGCAAGCATCTTGCCGAGTCGATCGAGTACATACTCTGGCGTATCGGACTCTTTAAAAGAGGTCGACACAGCCGCTAGGGTGATCATGATATTTTGCTCACGGAACTTAAATGGCAATTGGCTAATATCACGCTGGATATGTTTAATGAGATCCAGTGTGTATTCTTCAGATTGTTCTGGAACGAGTAAAATAAACTCTTCACCACCAAAGCGAGCTACCGTCTCAGTTTCTGATACGCGTTTATTAATGGTGCGAGCGATGATCTTCAACGCTTTATCACCAGCCGTATAACCATAGCTGTCATTCACCGCTTTGAAGTTATCAACGTCAAACAACACTACACGCAGGTTCTGTTGAGAGCGAATCCAACGCCGATACTCTAGCTCTAGTCGATCATTAAATGCGGTGCGGTTATAGACTTTAGTCAGAGGGTCTAGCAACATGCGCTGAGCTTGGTCATCTAAGCGTCGACGATGATCTTGGGTGGTTTCAAACACGGCTTCGAGCTGGTTCTTACTGTAATTCAAACGCTCTTGCAGCGCTTGTTCTCGTTCTTCCGTCATTTTAAGTCGCTCTGTCAGCGACGCCATTTTCGCAAGTAACGGGGCGACTTCTTTTTTTACATCCGCTAGATCTTGAGCTTGGTCGAGCGATAGTTGACTCAATTCAACCAGACTGTTCATTTCTGTGTTGAGCTCTTGGCGGTGCTCAAAGTAGGTATGATGTTGGTCGACGTTCTGATGAACGGTTTTTAGGTTACTTGCGAGAGAAGTGTTCAGCTGATCAAGGAATTGGCTAGACGCTTCGCGCTCAAACTTGGTTGCTTCGACAACCAATTTCAGCGTTGAGAGCGTAAGCTCAATGAGAGACTCTGCACTCACGCCAAGAAGCAGCTTAGCCCGAATATCGAGCAATCGATCTCCCGTTTCTCCCTCAAAATCCAGCTCGGTGATGGTATGTTGTAGATCGCTGGCTAAGCACTCAAGTTGAGACTTATCAGGATTATTCTCAAACTCACTGAGATGCAAACGCGAGTTGGAAGTGATGATTTTCAGAGCGCGTTCGTAAATGCTCAGTAGCTTAGTGGCTTGATCGGCTTTATTGCTGGCATGAGCTTCTGAGAAACTCATTAAGTTCCGTAGTTCACGTTTTAACTGCGCAGGTAAACCTGTGACACGTTGGAGTGTTTCACCACTGTGTTTGATTTGTTCGTCTAGGTAGCCGTTCTGTTTGTCCATCGTCTTCGACTGCTGTTTGAGCATTCTCTCTAATACCGCTAAACGTGGGATAAGAGTACTGATATCTTTTTGATGTTGCAGCTCTTGTTGGATTTCAAACAGGTAATTGGATACCTGGGTATTCGAACCCTGGCAAGCTGAAGACAATGATGCCACAACGCGTTTAAGAACTTGTTGTTCACGTTTGAATTTGAGTGAAGTATCACGATGTGTCAGTCTGAGTTGGTCAAGTTGACAACTCAGCTGATGAAGCTGCGACTGAATATCGGATTCCAAGATTCCCATGAAGTGACTACGGTTAAGTCCATGTACTACTGACAATTATCCGATAATAACAAAAAACGTTATAGCGTCATTAGTTATTATGTCTAACAGGCGTTTAATTATCCATTTTTTAATATTTTCTTGATGTCGTCCTCATTCTTGTAGGACGAATGGATCTTAATCAGGCCTTGGCTAATGGCATGCTGACAGGCGGTTCTTATGTTACCCGTTGCAAAGCTCGCGGCGGGTGCGTTATCGATGGCTTTCAAGAAAACCCAGTGGCTTTGCTTATCCTTCAAGCTGACTTCTCGCGCAATGTGAGTCGCAAGCAGCAACAGATCGAGTAATTCCTCGTCGTTAATTGCAGTGTAGGCTCGTGGTAAGAACGGATAATCGCTGATACCCATGCGAATAATGCGGTTGACGTTGTGCTGCTGAGCGAACTCATCCACCCAAGTCTGGAATTTCTCGAACATGACTTCGGCAGAAGCATCACGGTCAGCGTTCGGCTCGATATAGAGTAGGTTTGCATCTGAGAAATGATAAAGGCGCGATGACTTTTCTATTTTTTCCGCTAGGAAGTCACCAAATGCACGTTCTAGTTCTAGACCAGCCTTATAGCCGTTATGGACGTACATGCTTCGTAGGAATGGCAAGTCGATCATGACAAAGCGCAGGCGATCGTTAAGTGGCTCGTGGATCAATTCGCCCATTTGCCATTGCTCGAAAGTTTCGCTCGACTTTTTCAATGAACGAGACAGCTTCACGTTCAGCATACGCAAGTTACGCAAACGGGAACGAGAGTGAGTGAAGAGATCATTACGCAGTTTTTCGATTTCACTTGCTTGGCGTTGCATGATCACGCCGCGGCGCATAATGAACAAAAACATCACCAACACAGTAATAAACAATGCGAATGAGATTTTCTGGAATTTGCGGTGTTCCCTTTCCACTTGCTCAAGGCGTTCCGATTGGCCGATATAGTGGATGGTTTGTTCAGCAAACTCTTTTTGTTGGCGGAATGCATCCTCACTGATTTGGTTGAGCTGCTTTTGCTCTAAACGCACAAGGTTGGTGTATTTCTTATAAGCCTGCAGAGAAAGTTGGTATTCGCCTGCCTGTTCGTAACCAAGCCCGAGTAAGCGGTAAGACTGCTGCTTAATGAAGTTGTTATTTTCAGGTGACTTTTCAGCAAGTGCTAACGCCAGCTTTGCATTGGTAATGACGTTTTTACTGTCGTTTTGATGATAAGCCAAACCTGACTGAAGCAACGCTGCCTTTGCTTCAAGCTTAGGAATGTCAGTGTATTCTAAAAGCTCTTTAGAACGGTCTAGGTATTGTTCAGCTAGCGCGTAGTTATAGAGTTGCAGATAGGTAGCCGCCAAGCTTAAGCGAATCTTAATAATCCGATTAATGTTCTTACTGGTGCTTTCATGGTCCAGCACGTTGAAGTAGTGCACTAAGGCAAGGTTAAACTTGCCTTGGTAAAAATAAATGTCACCCATTTGCTCAAGGACATCCGCTAGGATGGGAGAGCTAGGGTAGGAGTCATAGAAGTCTGCGGCTTGAGATAAGTATTCGATCGCTTTGTCGTAAACTCGGCGCTCTTGGAAGAGTCTTGCCAACAGGCGATTAACTTTTGCTAACCTTGCGCCACTGTCACTCTCAATAGATTGCCAATAACCGTAAAGCAGTTCCGACAAAGCCAAATTGTATTTCTTGCTATTCAGATAAAACTCGCCGACGGCTGTGTAATAGTCGATCAAGGCTAAGTCAGATCGGCTGTCTTCAAGCATAGTTTTGGCTTGAGAATACAAACTTTCCGCTTTAATCAGATCGCCACTATGTGAAGCGAGGAGCGCTCTTTGCATCACTAATCGATAGCGAACGCTGTCGGTACGTTGCAATACCGCATCAGCTTCATCGAGTTGCTGCTCAATTTGGTCAAGCGTATCTTCCGCTTTTGAATAGTTTTTGTCGTACATCCAAATCATTTGGTTGCGCATCAGCTGGAGATCTAAGTCCATGTACGGCAATTTATATTCTTGCGCTAAGCGCTCGGCTTTGTTTAGGTGTTCGATAGCCGAACGAACGTTACCCATGGCGTAGTCTGCCTGAGCGATAATCTTGTGTGCTTCGATGGTGCTGCTTGGTGTGCGAACGCTACGATCGGTCTCGTCACGAGACATAGCCGAAGGGCTGTCACTCTCTTTGCGTTCCGTTAGCTCACGTTGTGACAAGTAGTTGGTTGCCGCTTGTTTTGCTTGTGATGGCTCTATTTCCGCCAATTGTTGTGCTTCGTTGAGTAACGCGGACGATAAAATAGTCGCATGAAGCGGCTGTACAAACAGCAAGCAAAGAAAGCCAATCAACTTGAATAGACGCGAACTGTCCCAAAACATCCTTTCGTTCCCTCGAACTGTTTTTAGATATGGCGGATAACGGTAAAAGACCTCAACAAGCCCCTTAAATGCAGGTTGAAGCCATTTGATATAGTAACATGCTTGGACAATAAAAACGTCCGGTAACCCTTTAGATTACCGAACTTATTTCTGTTGCCTATACGCTTACTGACGAGCCATACGGTGATTGTGAGCTGGCTTATCTTGTTCCGTTGAGCGGTAAGGGTTGATATCCAAGCCACCACGACGAGTATAGCGGGCAAATACGGTCAGTTTGCTTGGTTGGCAGTATTTCATTAGATCCGTAAAAATACGCTCTACACACTGCTCGTGGAACTCATTGTGCTCGCGGAAAGACACTAAGTAACGTAACAGCTTCTCACGATCTATTTTTGCGCCTTGGTAGCGAATTTCTACACTGCCCCAGTCGGGTTGGTTAGTGATCAAACAGTTTGATTTCAATAGGTGGCTATGTAGCACCTCTTCAACTTGTATTTCACCTGCCGCACCTTCAAGCAAACCGGCATCAAAATCGTAACTGGTGATGTCAATGTCTTGGTCATCAATGCATTCGCCTTCCATTGTCACGATAGGTTGATTGGTATAGTGGGTCACTGGATTCACCTCAACCAGCACCTTTTCACCGGCACATTCAGACAGGTCTTGTGTTAAACGCTCTATAACGTCTTCCCAGCTTGCAAAGCGGGTTTGGTTATAGCTATTTAAGTACAGTTTGAAAGACTTCGATTCAATCAAGTTTGCGCTGGTGGCTGGAATGTATACTTCGCCAACGGCCACTTGTGGTAAGCCTTTACTATTTAACCAAGAGAGTTCGTACAGCGTCCAAATGTCGTGGCCCATAAAAGGAAGGCTTTCGCCTAACTGAAGGTCATCTCGGTTTAGGCTACGAGGAACTGGTTGCAGCAAGCTTGGGTCGTATTGGTTCGCATACTCGGTCGTTTTACCTAGTGTTAGGCCAGCAAGCTCTTTAGCGTCAGAATATTTGCTCATACTTTGTGGTCGTTTTCGATTAGAATGGCGAGAATTTTACTGAATCCGCTGGTCAATTGCCATCCGGCAAGTACGGCTATCTGATAAATAAGGAATGAGGAGACCTTCATGACCCAAAACGTTACTCAGGCGCTACAAGAGTTCAGCCTGCGCTACCAACAAGCTTGGCAAGCTAAGCACAATGAGTTGCCAAGCAGTGAAGAGCTTGCAGAGCTTGTTTCTCCTTGTGTCGAAGAGAAGCGTGATGGAAAGGTGCTTTGGAAAGCGGTCGCACGTGATGAAATGGCCGATTTCACCAATGTGGAAAATGCGATTGAGTTGTCACTGCAAGATGATGTTAAAGCCTTTTATGGTTCTCAATACTGCGCCGATATGGAGGCAACTTGGCAAGGTAATTCGTTGACGCTGCTGCAAGTGTGGAGCGATGACGATTTCGTGCGCCTACAAGAAAATATTCTTGGTCATTTGGTGACGCAGCGCCGCTTGAAACTTAAACCAACGGTATTTATCGCAGCGACAGATGAGGAAATGGATGTGATTTCTATTTGTAACCTCACTGGCAATGTGATTCTAGAGCGTTTGGGCACCTCTAAACATGATGTATTGGCAGATTCATTGGTTGAGTTCTTGAATAAGTTAGAGGCTGCCGTCTAAGTATGTATGTTGTTGAGTTGCAGTTTGAGTGTTTTGATAACACCACCGTCAGCGCGGTAGACAAAGCCATTAATGGCTTGATGGATGCTCTGCGTTACAACGGCCAAGTATTAGGTCGTGAATTCCCGATAGTGATGGGAGAAGGTGAATTTTTCGTTCGTGTTGTTTGCCCAGAACAAGACAGCTTGCATCCACGTTATCACTCAGATTTCGTCAAAGTGTGCATGAACCGTTTGTCAGACGCGTCTTTGCTTGCACCGAAAATGCGTATGCTTGGCCGTGATTTAAATTCAGAACAAGCGGCCGAAGAAGAGATCCCTAGCTGGCAAGTGTTGTACACAACTTATGTTCATACGTGCTCGCCATTGCGCAGTGGGGAAACGTTGTTGCCGATTCCTTTGTATCGTAATGAGCCGACGCTAAATGGTGACCATAAAGCCGTCATCAAATGGCAGACAGAATGGCAAGCGTGCGATGAAATCCAAATGGCTGGCGGGTGCCGTGCAGAGCATGCGGCGCTGCACGAGATTTGCGATGTAGACAGCGTGTTGTTCCGCAGAGGTTGGGATTTGCGAGGTCGTATCGAATACATCACCAAGGTTCCAACATACTATTACCAGTATCGCGTGGGCGGTCAGTCGCTGGAGAGCGAGAAAGCGCGCAAGTGCCCAAAATGCGGTGGAGAGTGGCTACTCGATGAGCCACTACATGACATATTTCACTTTAAGTGTGATGACTGCCGAATCGTGTCGAATATCTCTTGGGACCACCTAAAGTAACTAATTGAGGTTAGTTAAATGGTTAGATAGAGAAATAAAAAGGGCTGATGTTTTCACATCAGCCCTTTTTTATGCTCAGACTATTATTTTCAGTATGGTTTAGAAAAGTGGGATTACCAACCTTTCACTACGCCGCCTTTGAATAGCTCTTTTGCCGCTTCGTAAACTTCTTCCGTTTGGTAAGCTTTTACGAAGTTTTGTACGTTTTGCGCATTAACATTTTCTTCGCGAGCAACAATTAGGTTTACGTATGGTGAGTCTTTATCTTCAACGAACACGCCGTCACGCTCTGGCGATAGGTCGATAGAGCTTGCGTAAGTGGTGTTGATGATAGATAGCGTTACGTCATCCAATGAACGTGGAAGTTGTGGCGCTTCTAACTCAATGATTTCGATATTTTTAGGGTTGCCTACGATGTCACGTACTGTAGCGAGTAGACCAACGCCATCACGTAACGTAATCAAACCTTGTTGCTCAAGAAGCAGTAGTGAGCGACCTAGGTTTGTTGGATCGTTTGGTACTGCGATGCGTGCGCCATCTTGGATTTCATCGATTGACTTCACTTGCTTAGAGTAACCAGCAATAGGGTAAACGAATGAGTTACCCGCGATAGCCAGTTTGTAGCCGCGGTCTTTCACTTGTTGGTCTAGGTATGGTTTATGTTGGAACGCATTCGCGTCTACTGAACCATCATCCAGAGCGGCATTTGGCGTTACGTAATCGGTAAATGTTACTAACTCAACGTCTAGGTTGTACTTTTCTTTTGCTACTTTAGCTGCCACTTCGGCAACTTGTGCTTCAGCACCAGTAATAACGCCAACTTTTACTTTATTTACGTCTACTTCTTTGTCGCCACAACCCGCTAGAACAAGAGCAGAAGCGGCTGTTGCTACAGTCAAAAGACCTTTAAGGCTAAATTTCATCTTTATCTCCTTATAATTTGTATTTTCAATGCTTATCTGTGGTCTACACGGCGCACCACTGCGTCACCGATAGACTGAATAATCTGTACTAGAACAATCAGCATCACGACAGTCACAGCCATGATAGTTACATCGTAGCGGTGGAAACCGTAACGGATGGCTACGTCGCCGAGGCCGCCGCCGCCTACCGTACCCGCCATGGCCGAGTAGCTAACGAGAGTGACTAAGGTGATCGTTACTGAGTTAACAATAGTCGGCATTGCTTCAGGTAGTAGAACTTTTGTGATGATCTGTGTTGGTGTCGCCCCCATTGACTGCGCCGCTTCCACCAAGCCTGTTGGTACCTCTAACAAAGCACCTTCAATAAGACGGGCAACAAACGGAATGGCACCAATAGTCAGTGGGACGATTGCTGCGGTTGTACCGATAAAGGTTCCAACTAGCATTTTTGTCACTGGAATAATCGCAACCATCAGGACGAGGAATGGAACAGAACGACCAATGTTAACGACAGCGCCTAAGCTGCTATTTAGTTTGGTGTTTTCAAGTAGGCCGCCTTTCTTAGTAATATGGAGGATTACGCCTAATGGAATACCCACGGCAAAGCCGACTAATCCGGCAACCGCAACCATGTAAAGCGTTTCCCACGTTGCACCTAAAAGTAGTTTGCTGTTTAAACTCAGCCATTCAGAAATCGTATTAAAGGACATAACCAAGTACCTCTACTTTTACGTTGTGCTTACGCAGGTATTCCAGTGCTGCGTTGTCATCTTCTTCATTACCAAATAGCTCTGCGACCATCATGCCGAATTTCACGCCGCCAGCGTAATCGAGATCGGAGCTTAAAATACTTACATCAATATTGTATTTACGAGAAATTTGCGACATTAACGGTGCATCGACGGTTGCGCCAGTAAACTCTAAGCGAACCAACGGGTAGCTGCCATCAACACGCTCTGCTTGCAGACGTGCTTGGTAATCTTCAGGAATGGATAGATCCAGCGTTGAGCGAATGAATTGGTGCGCCAGCTCCGTTTTAGGGTGCGCGAAAATATCGCCAACGGTGCCTTTCTCCACCAACTCACCACCACCGATGATCGCCACTTCGTGACAGATGCTTTTTACCACTTCCATTTCGTGGGTGATCAGTAGAATCGTGATGTTGAGTTTGCGGTTGATCTCTTTCAATAGCTCAAGGATAGATTGAGTTGTTGCAGGATCCAGTGCGCTAGTGGCCTCATCACAAAGCAGAACGCTTGGATCGGATGCCAATGCGCGAGCAATCGCCACACGTTGTTTTTGACCGCCACTTAGGTTGGACGGATAGCTTTCGTGTTTGTCGGCTAAGCCAACAAGTTTTAGTAACTCAGTGACTTTTGTTGTGATTTGCGATTTGTCTTTGCCTGCCAGTTCCAGTGGTAGCGCCACGTTATCAAACACAGTACGAGACGAGAGCAGATTAAAATGCTGGAAGATCATGCCGATGTTACGGCGCGTTTCGACCAACTGCTTTTTGCTGAGTTTTGTTAAATCAATGCCATCAACGATGATGGAGCCAGATGTTGGTGCTTCTAACATGTTTACGCAGCGGATCAGCGTACTTTTACCAGCACCAGATGAACCGATAACACCGAAGATGGTGCCCTTGGCGATGTGTAGGTTAATGTCTTTCAGGGCAAGGATTTCCTTACTGCCTTGGTAGAACACTTTATTGACGTTTTTTATTTCTATCATGTTTCAACCTGCCCAAAGATACGGGGAACTTCGCTGTCAAAAACGGCCTTTGACAGAACTTAATGTTGAGCTTTATCTCACTTCTCAGTTGATGCTATGGGTTAACCAGAATGAAGTCAATAGATATTTTTACGTCTAGACGTCTAAATGTATAGATGTTCTGTTTTGAAGAGAATGAGGAGTAAGTTACGAGGAGAAGATAAGTGGAGAGCCCCCTCAGAATTACCGATTCTTGCCCAACAAATCAACTGTTTTGTCGAGGCCTAGAATGAATTAGATAGTGTTGAAGTTTATAAGGTATGTAATAATCTGATTAAACCGAGTTAATAGAGAAATACGTTTTGGCAAAACCTGCTGTTTTTATCGATCGTGATGGCGTGATAAACGTTGACCACGGCTACGTTCATGACGAACATGATTTTGAGTACATTGATGGTGTGTTTGAAGCGACGAAAGCGCTGAAAGATCAAGGTTACCTCTTAGTGCTAGTGACGAATCAATCGGGCATCGCACGTGGTAAATTCAGTGAAGACCGTTTCTTGTCTCTGACTCAATGGATGGACTGGAACTTTGTTGATCATGGTGTTGAGTTTGATGGTATCTACTACTGTCCACATCACCCTGAACATGGCATTGGGGATTACAAGCAGGATTGTGATTGCCGCAAGCCTAAGCCTGGTATGTTTATCTCTGCTCGCGACTTCTTGAAAATCGACATGGAAAAATCTGTGATGATTGGTGATAAAGCCGAAGACATGATGGCAGCAGAAGCCGCGGGCGTTGGTACCAAGATTTTGGTTCGCACAGGTAAGCCTATTACTGAGCAAGGTGAAGCATTGGCAACGGTTGTGCTTGATAGTGTTGCTGACGTGCCTGCATATCTAAAGAAATAATCTGCACAATTCGCATATTTAAGGGAAGCGTTTGCTTCCCTTTTCTCTTATTACTGTTAAAGTTCAGTCACCTAAGCATTCATCCATTCTAGTTTGATCACTTATGAGCAAAAAACTCACCATTCTTGATATCGCGAAATTGGCAGGCGTTGGCAAATCAACAGTAAGCCGTGTGCTTACCAACGATCCAAAAGTGAAACCTCAAACGCGAGAGAAAGTAGAGCAAATCATTCGTGAATCTGGTTATGTACCGTCCAAGTCTGCGCAATCAATGCGTGGCGGTAGCCAAAAAGTCATTGGTGTTATCATCTCCCGTCTGGACTCACCATCCGAAAATCGTGCTGTTGGTACAATGCTCAATGCATTGTATTCCGCTGGTTATGATGCGGTGATCATGGAGAGTCAGTTTGACCGCGACAAAACCAATGAGCACTTGAGTGTGCTTAAGCGTCGCAATGTGGATGGCGTGATTGTATTTGGCTTTACTGGGTGCGATGAGCAAGCCTTAGCCGAGTGGGGCAATCGCATTGTGGTGATTGCGATGGATACCGATAACGTCTCTTCCATCAATTATGATAACCAAGGCGTGATAGACATGGCTTTGTCTCACCTTGAGCAGCAATCTTTATCTCGCATTGCTTATATTGGTGTTGATCCCGAAGATAAAACCACAGGCTTAGCGCGTTTAAATGCTTACAAAGCTTGGTGTCAACGTAAACAACTCACACCTTGCTTCCAAACCGGTAAGCTTAGCCATGAAAGTGCTTATCAGCTGGTGGACCACGTTCTGAAAGCAGACACGCAAGCCATTGTGTGTGCCAGCGATACCATTGCATTGGGCGTAATCAAGCGTCTTCAAGAGTTAGGTCGTGAAGACGTGGTCGTGACAGGCGTGGGTGGTAACGAGTTGCTTTCTTTCCTTTTCCCTAAAGTATTTAGTGTCGATCCTGGTTATACCCTTGCGGGTGAAAAGTCCGCTAAAATGCTGATTAATCAATTAAATGGCGATGAAGAAGTCGTTCACTTCACTCAACAACCTATTTGCCGCTAATCCACACTACAACGATTTGCTCTAAAATTATACTGTGATCATTCTCAATTAATGGGACTGTTCCCATTTTGTTTTTTGTCTTTGAGTGGCAATATTAAAATTAAGAAATGGGAATGTTCCCATTTATAAAAAATAAAATGATGAATCGAATGTATCCAATACAAGGTGGACAAAGTTATGAGTAAGATTGCGCGTAAAGACGTGGAGCGTCTTATTGAGCTGGTCGGGGGGCCGGACAATATTGCCAGTGTAAGCCACTGTTTAACTCGCTTGCGTTTTGTTCTAAACGATACGGACAAAGCTGACACAAAACAGTTAGAAGCATTACCGATGGTGAAGGGCTGCTTTACCAACGCAGGTCAATTCCAAGTCGTCATCGGCACTGAAGTTGATGAGGTTTACAAAGTACTGATCGAGCTAAGCGGTAAAAGTGAAGCGAGCAAAGACGAATCCAAGAATGCTGCTCGCCAAAACATGAATATCATTGAGCGTGGTATTTCCCACCTTGCAGAAATCTTTGTACCACTGTTGCCTGCGATCATTACTGGTGGTTTGATTCTTGGTTTCCGTAATGTGATTGGCGACATCAAAATGTTTGATGGTCAAACCCTAACGGAAATCAGTCAGTTTTGGGCGACTGTTCATTCATTCCTATGGTTAATTGGTGAAGCAATTTTCTTCTTCCTACCCGTTGGTGTGTGTTGGTCGACCGTGAAAAAGCTCGGTGGTACACCGATTCTGGGTATCACGCTTGGTGTAACTTTGGTTTCGCCGCAGTTAATGAACGCCTACCTGATTGGTAAGCAAGTACCTGAAGTGTGGGACTTTGGGTTGTTTGCGATTGAGAAAGTCGGTTACCAAGCGCAGGTGATTCCCGCGATGTTAGCAGGTATCGCACTGGCGTTTATCGAAACACGCTTAAAACGCATCATTCCGTCTTACCTTTACCTAGTAGTAGTACCGTTTGTTTCTATCATTGTGTCTGTGATTCTTGCGCACTCTATCATTGGCCCATTCGGTCGTATGTTGGGTGACGGCGTAGCATTCGCAGCAAAAGCAGCCATGACGGGTGACTTTGCGATGATTGGTTCAACCATCTTCGGCTTCTTATACGCGCCACTTGTGATCACAGGTATCCACCACACAACCAACGCCGTTGACTTGCAGTTGATGCAAGAATTGGGTGGCACGCCGATTTGGCCTTTGATTGCACTATCGAACATTGCTCAAGCATCGGCAGTGGTTGGCATCATTATCATCAGTAAAAAGCAGGATGAGCGTGAAATCTCAGTGCCAGCAGCGATTTCTGCCTACCTTGGCGTAACAGAGCCGGCGATGTACGGCATCAACTTGAAATACAAGTTCCCAATGTTGAGTGCGATGATCGGTAGTGCATGTGCTGCTGCTATCTGTGGTAGTGCGGGCGTCATGGCGAACGGTATCGGTGTGGGCGGCTTACCGGGCATCTTATCTATCCAGCCGCAGTTCTGGGGCATCTTTGCTCTGGCGATGTTGGTCGCGATGGTGGTACCCGCTGCATTAACGTTACTTCTTTATAAGCGTGCACAAGCGAAAGGTGAGCTTGAGGCGGCAAACGCGTAATTCAATTTGAGGCAGTAACTTGGCTGCCTCCTCCTATTTTTCTTTTCAAATTTTAAGTTTCCGATTACTGGTAAGTGAGTGTTAGAAATGGCTATGACCAAGCATGATGAGAGCTGGTGGAAAACCGCAACCATCTATCAAATTTACCCAAAAAGCTTTTGTGACAGCGGCAGTAAAGGCACGGGCGATATTAAAGGGATCATTTCTAAACTGGATTATCTAAAACATCTCGGTGTGGATGCGATTTGGCTGACGCCAGTGTATCAGTCTCCAATGGTTGATAACGGTTACGATATCTCCGATTACTACGCGATCAATCCAGAGTTCGGCACTATGGAAGATTTCGATACCCTGTTGGCAGAGGCTCATCAGTTGGGCATTCGAATCATCATGGACATCGTGGTCAACCATACTTCGACAGAACACAAGTGGTTCCAATCGGCGTTAGGGGACAAAAACAGCCCTTACCGTGATTACTACATCTGGAAAGATCCGGTTGATGGCGTAGAGCCCAACAACTGGCAATCGAAGTTTGGAGGCAATGCTTGGGAATTGGATGAAGCGACAGGGCAATACTACTTGCACCTTTTTGCTAAAGAGCAGGCGGATTTGAACTGGGAAAACCCAGTGGTGCGCGAAGAAGTCAAAGAAGTCATCAGCTTCTGGGCAGACAAAGGCGTGGATGGTTTCCGTCTTGATGTCATCAACCTGATTTCTAAACAACAAGATTTCCCAAGCGATGATATTGGCGATGGCCGTCGTTTCTATACTGATGGTCCTCGCGTGCACGAATATCTGCAAGAGATTAGCGAAGCCGTGTTTCAAAAATACGGCAGCGTGACGGTGGGGGAAATGTCTTCGACCACGCTAGATCACTGCCAGCAATACTCTTCGCTAGACGGCAAAGAGCTATCCATGGTGTTCAACTTCCACCACCTGAAAGTGGATTATCCGAATGGTGAAAAATGGACCAAAGCGCCGTTTGATTTCATTCAGTTAAAACAAATCTTCAACCATTGGCAAACGGGCTTAAATGGCAAAGGGTGGGGCGCGCTGTTCTGGTGTAACCACGACCAACCACGCGTTGTGAGCCGATTAGGTAACGACGAACAATACCGCGTCGAGTCGGCGAAAATGCTGGCAGCGTCTGTACATATGATGCAAGGCACGCCGTATGTTTATCAAGGTGAAGAGATTGGTATGACCAACCCAGGTTACACTGAGATCAGCCAGTACCGCGACGTAGAAAGCACCAACATGTACGATATCATGGTCAACCGTGATGGCGTATCACACGAGGAGATGATGGCGATTTTAGCGCAGAAGTCGCGTGATAACTCACGTGCGCCAATGCACTGGAATAGCCAAAAGCACGCTGGTTTTACCGAGGGCACACCGTGGCTTGAAGTGGCGCAGAACTACTCTGAAATCAACGCAGAAGCAGCGGTTGCTGATTTGAACTCGGTGTTCTACTTTTACAAACGTTTGATTGAGCTACGTAAACAGGTTCCGGTGATCACCGATGGCCGTTATGAAGATTTATTGCCAGAGCATCAACGCATTTTTGCTTACGCTCGCCAGAACGACAAACAAACGCTGCTGTGTATCAACAACTACTACGCTGAAGAGGTGGAATGCGTTCTACCAGAGCGTTTTGATATGAATAAAGCGAAAAACTTGCTATCCAACTATCAAAACTCAGCGAGTGCAGTCGCGTCAAACCATCAAGTATTACGACCTTACGAAACTCGTATTTTATTGATAGAAGAATAAACTCGGGTGTCACCCCCTAAGATTGATGTTCGAGATAAAGGCTTTGGTGTGCTCCCCAAAGCCTTTTTTATTGAGATGCGAGATACTTGTGGAGTACAGGCTTATTTTGTTTCAATTGCTGTTAGCAGCACTTTCTCTTCATTGATTTGTACTTGTTGTACTTTTAGCAGCTCGATTTGCTCAATCAGACCTAAGCTCGGGTTAAACCAACGTTCTGCCGAAGTGGCGAACTCCATTGAGTCCATATCATCGCAGTTTAGGTTGTAAGTATTTTCTTCCGTCAGGTACGCCGCTTCAATTTTCTTGCTTGAAATCGAGAACGTTTTACGTACGCCAGTCTCTCGGATTTGCTGCTGCCAAACCACTTGGCAAGATGCTGTCATTGGCAGGTTTTGCACCCACTCATGATCTTCAAAACTGTCTAGTAGGTTGTGAACTGCGTAGCCTGTTAGAGTGGTTTGCAGAGATATGGTCTCTTCACCGATATCAATGTTCGGGCTTTTCTCTTTTACGTCGTCACCGTTGAGACGGAAAATAGGGCTGCTGTGCATCAGCATGGCAACAAACTGCTGGTTAATGGAATAAGCGTCGGTGACTTCATGAAGTGCGCCATCAGAGCCTGCAAAATAAAGCGTATTGCCCTCTTCATCGTCGTTGTACTGTTCGTCAGAATAGTAGAATTGTTTGGCGCCGTAGTTCACCAAGTCATTAACCAACTGGACCATTGCTTCGCTGTTTGGGATTTGTGCCAATGCTGCCAACAATTGCTCGTTATCCATCGCTTGGAAACTCAGTTTCATCTCGCCTTCAGGTTGGCCATCCAGGCTAAACGCGTAGTTTAGTTGTGTGCTTGGCGTGGGAGCGAAGATTGAGTTCTGAATCGCGATGTCGAAACTTTCTTGAGGCACTTTGTTTGGATTAGCACTGCCAGAAGATGAACCGCCGCCACAGCCGTAAAGAGCCAGAGTTGCTGCTGCGATAAGCGTCATTTTGTTTAGCATGGTTTACATTCCTGATTGATTAGGCCGTTTCATGTTGGGCCGTTGCTTGAATGCGAGCATGCTAAGTTTAGTGAGCTAAAAAGGGCAAAAAACAAAAGCTAATAGGGCTTAACGAAAGCTTAATTTTATATTTAAGTCTTTGTTTTATTTGGGCTTATTTCGTTATCTACGTTGGTGCAATACTCGTTGATGAGCGCTTTCCATCGGCTGATAATTTCTTGATCGGTCAAACTGACATGCAACGTTTTCCATGGTTGAAGGCAAGTTTCTTTCGATTCAGATTGAGAAAGACGTTCAAACAATGTCTCGGAAGGTAAAACGCGCAGCAGTGCCACCAGTGATTCCATGTAGTTGAGACGGAACTGTTCGAGTTTGTTTTGTTTATAAGCGATGTGAGACACAAACGTATAAATCAGCGCGTTTTGAATACGTGAGTCGCCATCTGGAGTGGTCAGCAGAACTTTTGCTCGGTCTAGGTTACCTAGTTTGAAATGCAATACGCCCAACCAGAGGCTTAGCTCATCTGGCAAAACATCGAACGACGACTGCACTTGCGTCAAATACGCTTCCAGCTTTTGAGGTTCTTGCTCGTACAAAGCGAGATGCCTTGCGGTTGTGATAGCTGCAAACTCATCAGCTTGTTGGAGAGGCTGGTTAGAAAAGACATTCTCAAACAGCATTTTTTGGTGAACGTCTGACAGTTGCCATGTACTGGCTGAAGGTGCAGGCAAGTTGAAGTACTGCGCGACATCTGAGTGAATTTGGAAGATATCCGATTGTAGGTCGGATAAGCGCAGTGTGTATTCGTTGCGAAACGCCAGTTTCCCTGTCGCAGGATAAATAAGGTTCATCTGAGCTTTCAAGATGCCTTGCTCTGCGCCGTCTTTTAACTCTATGTTGAGTTCGTAATCACTGGTCTGCATGTTTCGCGCGCCAGGGAAATACGGCGTATGACCGATAGGATCAAGAAAGTAACTGGGAGCGTCTTGGTTGGCGATGTCGGTGTATGGATATTCGACCTGTTGTTGCAGCAAGATGGCTTTGACCAGTATGCGATATTTTCTTGCTTGGGAGCCAATCGCATCGACACGGTTAAGCAGCAACTCGACTTTGGGGATAAGTAACTGATGACGTGTTTGCTGCGTTGAAATCTCTTGGCGTTGCCATAACAAGCTTGCGAGCGTCACGCTACAAACCGTAAGTACGGCACATAAGCTATAAGCCAAAATCAGCTTGATGTTCTTACGGTTCGCAACTTGAGCTGTAATAGCACGTCGATGGTTTTTCGCTGGTGGCACTAAACGGATGTTCGCTGGGTTTAGAAAGTAACCTTTGCGAGGATAAGTGACCAAGAGCTTAGTCGCATCGTACTCGGGGAGATGCTGTTGTAGCAGCGCACGTAAGGTGCTAATGCGGTTAGTGAGTACATTCTTAGAGATGAATTTGCTCTGCCAAATGGTTTCGATAATAGTATCGGCAGAGAGCGGATGTCCCACGCTTGTTAGCAGCAGCTCTAATAACTCAATGGTACGAGGTTCGAGATCAATCGCGACAGTGTCTTGATGAAGAGTTTGTGTCTTCGGATTATAGACCAACTCGCCAATCGCAATACAACTGTGAGTTTGTTTGGCTTGTTGCAAAAAATCGCGCATACCGCACCGCGTTATTTGGAAATGGCGAAATATTATATAGCGATTGGAGCGCGAAATCTTATAAATTGCGCTCCAATTATCATCAAAAGTTTATGAACCGTAGGTCACGGAGTAGCGATGAGGCTTGTGGTTCATCGCTAACACGACATTCAGTGCAAACGCGCCCAAAATCGAAAGACCAATTACTTCTGGAGTAACAAAGAAGAATGACGCAAACAGAATGCACGCATCGATTGCCATTTGGCTTTTGCCAACTGAAATGCCAAATTTGTCCTGAATAAATAAACACAGCACGTTAAAGCCACCTAAGCTGGAGCGATGTCGGAACAAGATCAGCATACCGAGTCCCATTAAAAGCCCCCCTGCGACGGCACAATAAACTTCATTTACCGATTCGAGCGAGATTAGCAAATAAAGATGATCGGCAAAGATAGAAACCAAAGCGCCAGAAATGGCACTATTAATGGCGAAATGACGGCCGAAGCGTTTCCATGCTAGCAAGTAAAAGGGACTGTTTGCTAAAAAGTACAGCACACCAAACGTAAAAGGTGTAAATTGGCTAATAAGCAGAGCCAATCCTGTCGTCCCCCCTGTTAGGAGGTTTGCGGATTGGAGAAAGAAAACGCCTTGAGCTACCAAAAAGGTACCCGTGAGAATCGCTATCCAGTCTTCTTTTAATGAGTGTTTTTCCATCAATGTTGCAGTCATTAGTGATAAATAAGGCGTGCATAGTAGTAAAAAGATGATCTTTTCGGTAGCTAGAGGGTAAAATTTACGGTAAACCTATGTAATTGCTGTTTTACAGGGTGTAAAGCACAAAATTGACAGGCAATAGATCGTCGTTATGCAATTGCAATGCGGGCGTGATACAGATTGCTTGCCATCATGAAAAAACTGCATGAGAAAAATTGTAAATTTCTCTTTATGACCCAGATCAAATTATGTAGAATCCGCGCCATTAGGGTGACGAAAACGTTTGCGTAGGGTCATTCAACAGTTTTTTTGCAACTTTCAGTACTAATCTGAGTCAGGAGATACAGATGCTTAAGCGTGATATGAACATCGCAGATTACGATGCGGAACTGTTCGCAGCTATCCAGGAAGAAACTCTTCGCCAGGAAGAACACATTGAACTTATCGCTTCTGAAAACTACACAAGCCCACGTGTAATGGAAGCGCAAGGTTCTCAGCTAACGAACAAATACGCTGAAGGCTACCCAGGCAAGCGTTACTACGGCGGTTGTGAGTACGTAGATAAAGCGGAACAACTTGCTATCGACCGTGCATGCAAACTGTTCGGTTGTGAATACGCGAACGTACAGCCTCACTCAGGTTCTCAAGCAAACAGCGCAGTTTACATGGCGCTTCTTAACCCAGGCGATACAGTTCTAGGCATGAGCCTAGCGCACGGTGGTCACCTGACTCACGGTTCTCCAGTTAACTTCTCTGGTAAGCACTACAACGTTATCCCTTACGGTATCGATGAAGCGGGTCAAATTAACTACGACGAGATGGAACAGCTAGCGCTTGAGCACAAGCCTAAGATGATCATCGGTGGTTTCTCTGCTTACTCGCAAATCGTTGATTGGAAGCGCATGCGTGAAATCGCTGACAAAGTAGATGCTTACCTTTTCGTTGATATGGCGCACGTAGCGGGTCTTATCGCAGCAGGCGAATACCCAACACCTGTTCCACACGCTCACGTAGTAACAACAACAACACACAAAACACTAGCAGGTCCTCGCGGTGGTCTTATCTTGTCAAATGCTGGCGAAGATATGTACAAGAAACTGAACTCAGCAGTGTTCCCTGGTGGTCAAGGTGGCCCTCTAATGCACGTTATCGCTGGTAAAGCAGTAGCGTTCAAAGAAGCGATGGAGCCAGAGTTCAAAGCTTACCAAGCTCGCGTAGTGAAAAACGCAAAAGCAATGGTTGGTCAATTCCAAGAGCGTGGCTACAAAATCGTATCTAACGGCACAGAAAACCACTTGTTCCTTGTAGACCTGATCGACAAAGACATCACTGGTAAAGATGCAGACGCGGCACTAGGTGCAGCAAACATCACAGTGAACAAAAACTCGGTACCAAATGACCCACGCAGCCCATTCGTAACGTCTGGTATCCGTGTAGGTACGCCAGCGATCACTCGCCGTGGCTTCACTGAAGAAGATGCAAAAGAGCTAGCAAACTGGATGTGTGACGTTCTAGATAACATCGGCAACGAAGAAGTTATCGAAGCGACTAAACAGAAAGTGCTCGAAATTTGTAAGCGTCTACCGGTTTACGCCTAACTGTTCTTCATAGAATGAGTCGATTTCGGTGTCGAACATACTCACTTGCTCGCGCAAACTCCGTGTGTTCTCCTAAAACTCGACTCGTCTATTTTGAACATTGATATACTAAAGGTCCTCAATTGAGGGCCTTTTTGTTTGTCTGGCGTTTTGAATGAGATATAGCGAAGAGTGTGTGATAAGGAGATGGCTACCAACACTGTCCCTTTCAATATATCCAAACCGCGTCATTCCGACGAGCCTAGGCGAGATCAGGAATCTTGTTGAGGCACACTCTTTTACTCAGCGTTTCCCCAAAAAATCATCAGTACGTTGGAAACTGATTCTCAATCACGCCCGTTCCTCGCTGTTCAGAATGACGGAGGTAGAATGGCTTTTTATCACCATTTGACTGATACAAAAAAGGTTGGCACTGAGCCAACCTTTTCTCTTCAAAATAAGCGAGTGCTTATTTAATCTCGATGCCTTGAGCCTGCATATCGGCATGGTAAGAAGAGCGAACAAATGGACCACACGCTGCGTGCGTGAAGCCAAGCTCTAGTGCAACTTCTTTTAGCTCGTCAAACTCTGATGGCGGAACGTAACGCTCTACTGGCAAGTGGTGACGGCTTGGCGCTAAGTACTGACCTAGAGTCAGCATCGTTACGCCGTGTGCGCGTAGATCTTTCAGTACTTCGATGATTTCTTCTTTGGTTTCACCAAGACCCATCATCAAACCAGATTTGGTCGGTACATCTGGATGCTGCTCTTTGAACTTCTTAAGAAGCTCCAGCGACCACTTGTAGTTTGCACCTGGGCGAGCTTTACGGTAAAGACGTGGCGCTGTTTCTAGGTTGTGGTTGAAGACATCTGGCGGGTTATCTTTCATTAGATCAAGCGCTACGTCCATACGACCACGGAAGTCAGGAACCAGAGTTTCAATCTTAATATGCGGGTTTAATGCACGGATCTCGCGGTTACAGTCGGCAAAGTGCTGTGCACCACCATCACGCAGATCGTCACGGTCAACAGAAGTGATTACTACGTATTTCAGCTTCATATCGGCGATGGTTTTCGCCAGCTTTTGAGGCTCTTCTGCTTCCGGTGGTAATGGGCGGCCATGAGCAACGTCACAGAAAGGACAACGACGAGTACAAATGGCACCTAGGATCATGAAGGTAGCTGTACCGTGGTTAAAACATTCCGCTAGGTTAGGGCAAGATGCTTCTTCACATACGGAGTGAAGTTTATTCTTGCGCATCGCCGCCTTGATGTCTTGAATTCGTTGGCTGTCGGCTGGTAGCTTGATCTTCATCCAATCAGGCTTACGTAGCACTTCTTTCTGCTCTGTAGGCATGTTCTTTACGGGAATCAATGCCATTTTATCGGCGTCACGATATTTAACGCCTTTTTCCATCTGGATTGGTTTGCTCATGCTTTATTACCTTGAGAAGGTGCTTCTGTGCTGAATTCTACTTGCTCATAGTCGAGCAAAGTAACGAGTTCTTCTATTAATTGTTTTTCTACGGCTTCTACATTGTCTGGGCCGCCAAATTGGCTGACCTGAACCATTTCCATACCTTCATAACCACAAGGGTTAATACGCAGAAACGGTGTTAAATCCATATTTACGTTCAAGGCTAAGCCATGAAACGAGCATCCTTTACGAATGCGTAAACCGAGAGAGCATATTTTTTTACCGTCAACGTAAACGCCTGGTGCGTCAGGTCGCGCGGCCGAATCGATATTGTATGCTTTTAGCGTGTTGATCACGAGGTTCTCGATAGTGGTAACGAGATCTCGTACACCTAATTTTTTGCGGCGTAAGTTGATCAAGAAATAGGCGACCAACTGACCAGGGCCATGATACGTAACCTGGCCTCCGCGATCACTTTGTACAACAGGAATGTCACCAGTGTTAATAAGGTGCTCAGCTTTACCTGCCTGACCTTGCGTAAATACTGGGTTATGTTCTACCAACCAGACTTCATCAGGGGTTTCTTCTGTGCGTTGGTCGGTGAACTCATGCATCGCCTTCCATACAGGCTCATAGTCTTGGCGGCCAAGTCGTTTTACAACAAGTTGGTGTTGCATGGGAATTCCTGTTGCTAATATATAAAGTTTTTGGATTATAAACCGGATAACCCTGATGCTCTACCGCTGAGTAACAGATTTTTAACTGAAAGCGATGTAAAGTTTTGTTATCTGGTTGATAAATAAAAAGAAAGCAGCCGAAGCTGCTTTCAAAAAAAATTTAATCTATCAAAAAATTATAGAACCATGCGCACGATGTCAATTTCACCTAACTCTTTGTATAGCGTCTCAACTTGCTCGATAGACGTTGCAGTGATGTTGATTGATACCGAGTGGTAGTTGCCCTTAGCACTTGGTTTAACGGTCGGGCTGTAGTCACCTGGAGCATGGCGCTGAATAACTTCAAGAACAAGCTCTGGAAGTTCAGGCTTTGCATGACCCATTACCTTGTAAGTAAATGAACAAGGGAACTCAAGCAGGTCTTTTAATTTTGCATCAGAGTTGATGGTTAGCATATCGATAACTCCAGTAGATATTCGTTGCGGTGCGAAATAGTACAGTCAAATTAGGGGGAACTCAAGACGAGGATCTCAAACTTAAAAAGCCGCCCTTTCAGGCGGCTTTGCGAATAAGTTTGCTACTCTAACGTCCTTCTTAGAAGAAGCTCTTGAATAACAATACGATGTAATCCCACATGCGGCTAAATAGACTACCTTGCTCTACGGTTTCTAGTGCCATTAGTGGGTATTCGGCAATATCTTCACCATCGATCTGATAGTATAGCTTACCAACTACATCACCTTTATTAATTGGGGCTTCTAGCTCTTTTTCAAGGACGAAGCTGGCTTTTAGGTTTTTCGCTTCACCACGTGGTAGTGTTACGTAAGTATCTTGGTCAAGGCCCAACGCTACAGTGTCTTTGTTACCCATCCACACTTTTTCTTCAACGAACGTTTCACCCGCTTTGTGCGGCGCTACTGTTTCGAAGAAACGGAAGCCGTAGCTTAGTAGCTTTTTGCTTTCTGACTTACGAGCATTGGCATCTTTCGTGCCCATAACGACCGCAACCAAACGCATTTGGCCTTCAGTTGCTGAACTTACTAGGCTGTAACCCGCATTGCTTGTGTGACCCGTTTTGATGCCATCAACGTTCATGCTCTTATCCCAAAGTAGACCGTTACGGTTGTATTGGGTGATGCCGTTGTAAGTGAATTTCTTCTCTGAGTACACGCGGTACTCATTTGGTACGTCACGGATCAGGGCTTTACCTAGCAATGCCATGTCGTATGGTGTCGAGTACAGCTCAGCGTTATCTAGACCATGAACGTTGGCAAAGTGCGAGTTCGTCATACCTAGTGTGTTGGCCCAAGCGTTCATTAGGTCAACAAACGCATCTTCTGAGCCTGCAATGTGTTCAGCCATCGCTACACAGGCATCGTTACCAGATTGGACGATGATACCGCGGTTTAGGTCACGTACTTTTACAGTCGTGCCCACTTCAATGAACATTTTTGATGATTCAGGGAAGTTTTTCGCCCATGCATTTTTACTGATGGTGACATCGTCATCTTCTGAGATATTACCACGCGCTAGTTCTTGGCCGATTACGTAGCTGGTCATCATCTTAGTCAGACTAGCTGGAGACAATTTTGTGTTCATCTCTTTCTCTGCCAGTACTTTACCTGAATGGTAATCCATCAGTACGTAGCCCTTCGCCGCGATTTGAGGGGCATCTGGAACAACGATAGGTGATGCAAGAGCAGATTGAGCGAAAGTTGCAGAAAGGGCAACCGAAGAAACGAGAATAGATTTCACAAACTTATTTTTATTCATGGTAATTCAAATTTTTGGGTTAACTGCGGACATCTTATCAGAATCCCCAGCTATGTAAGAGGGGATCGAGGAGAAATTCATGACACTAGGTCATTTGGCAGTGTTGTGTTTTTTAATAAATGCAGACGAATAGCCGAGCAACTTTACTTTATCTAGAGTGGCTTGCGTCAGGGAATAGTCAGTAAATGGCCCTAACAACAAGCGATAAGACTCTTTCGCATTTTCTAGGAAAGTTTCTGTATCCAGTTTTTGACCAAGCTCTGTCCCTAAAGTTCGTGCGCGTTCTTCATTTTTTGATGATGCCACCTGAATAACGTACTTAGGGTGCGCTTCTAATGATTTTTTATCCGTGGGCTGATTGATACTGATTACTTCAATTTCCACGTTCGCTGTACCTGTTTTTATCACATCTAACTTATGTGCTGCGGCATAGCTTAAATCGATAATACGGCCATCGTGAAACGGACCTCGGTCATTAACTCGTACTACGGTAGTTTTGCCGTTGTCAGTATTAGTAACTTTTACGTAACTTGGTAACGGTAGCGTTTTATGCGCAGCCGTCATTGAGTACATATCATAGATTTCGCCATTAGAAGTCAAATGACCTTGGAACTTCTTCCCATACCAAGATGCGCGGCCTTTTTCTTTAAAGCCTTTGGCATCGCGAACTATCTTGTAGTCTTTTCCGCGCAAGTGGTAATCCTTGTTGCCACCTAAGCTGTAAGGTTCATATTTAGGGTGCGCATCCTCGATGTGTTCGACTGAAAGCGGTGTATCAGGTGCAACATCGGATTCGAGTTCGTAACGGCCGTCTTGCGTTTTTTGGCTGGTGGATGAACAGCCTGCCAAAATAAGAGCTGAGAAAACCAAGGAATATAAAGCGCGTTTTTGCATGTCTAGGTCGCCTTAGAGAATGCTTTTCGGTGCGTATGAATTGACATCAGAATACCAAAGCCAGCCATCAAAGTTACCATTGATGTGCCGCCATAACTAATGAGTGGCAACGGTACACCTACTACAGGTAGGATGCCACTTACCATGCCAATATTTACAAAAATATACACGAAGAAGCTGAGTACAATACTGCCTGCCATCATTCGTCCAAATGCGGTTTGCGCTTGGCTGGCGAGGTATAAACCTCGTCCAATAATAAATAGATAGATGGCTAAAAGGCAAAGGAAGCCAATCATACCCCATTCTTCAGCAATTACTGCAAAGATAAAGTCAGTGTGTCGTTCAGGAAGAAATTCCAGTTGTGACTGCGTACCTTGCAACCAACCTTTGCCGGAAATACCACCGGAGCCAATCGCAATTTTACTCTGAATAATGTGGTAGCCCGCACCTAGCGGGTCAGACTCTGGATTAAACAGAGTACGAACTCGTACTTTTTGATACTCACGCATCAAGAAAAACCACAAAATCGGAATGAAACCACCCAGTGCAATCGCAGCACCTGCGATGATTTTCCAACTAATGCCCGCGAGGAAGATAACAAAAATACCGGAAGCGGCGATTAGAATAGAGGTCCCTAAGTCAGGCTGTTTTGCAATGAGGATGGTTGGCAAGCAGACCATAATCAGTGCAACGATGAGTGTTTTTAGCGTTGGCGGAAGGGGCTGTCGACCAACATAGCGTGCCACCATTAATGGCACCGCGAGCTTCAATAACTCGGAAGGTTGAAAGCGCACAAAACCGAGGTTAAGCCAACGCTGTGCGCCTTTAGATGCTTCACCGAAAAACAGCACGCCAAAGAGCAGTATGACGCCGCCGACGAACATCAAAGGTGCCAGGCTCTCGTAGGTTCGTGGAGAAAGCTGCGCAAGAACGATCATCACAACGAGTGAAAGCACCATCCGCATAGCTTGGCGATCCATCATCAGTAAACTTTGGCCACTAGCGCTGTACATGATCACGAGGCCAAACCCCATCAGGGCCAATATGCCAAGTAGGAGTGGTAAGTCGATATGGAAGCGTTCAAACAGGGCGCGATTTTTACCTGTAGAGGGATCCATCTTCATTACTGTTTTACCTCTTTCTTCGCATTGTTTTCAGGCTCAATTTCTTCTGGGCCTAGAACGACTCGGTCAAAAATTTTCCTTACTACTGGGGCACCGTTGCTAGAACCACCGCCGGCGTTTTCTAGTACTACAGTGACGACCACTTTAGGATCATCAAATGGTGCAAAGCCAGTAAATAACGCATGGTCACGTAAGTGCTCGGCGATCTCATCGGCGTTGTACTCTTCGTTTTCACCCAGACCGAAGACCTGTGCAGTACCTGATTTACCCGCTGTTTGATAACTCATTTTGTAGAATGAGCGGCGAGCTGTTCCGCGCGTGCCATGGTTTACACGACGCATGCCTTCTTTCGCCATATCCCAGTACTTTTTCGGTACATTCTTGATTGGCGGGTAAGTCACGTATTCTGTTGTTTGTTGTTCTTCGAAGTCGTTGCCGTTCTCTATCGTCGCTTTTAGTAAGTGAGGTGCGATCACTTCTCCCTCATTTACTAATACGGAGGTCGCTTTGGCGATTTGCATTGGTGTTGCTGTCCAATAACCTTGGCCGATACCCACAGGGATCGTATCGCCTTTGTACCACGGGGTTTTATGGCGAGACATTTTCCAGTCACGAGTCGGCATATTCGCCTTACTTTCTTCGTAGATATCGATGCCAGTGTAATCACCAAAACCGAACATCATCATCCAATTCGAAATACGGTCAATACCCATGTCATAAGCGATTTGATAGTAAAAAGTATCAACAGACTCTTCGATCGACTTAATGATATCGACGCGTCCGTGCCCCCAACGCAACCAGTCCCGGAACGGACGTGTGTTAGAGTTTGGTATGCGCCAATAACCAGGATCATTTCGTGTGGTGTTAGGTGTGACGACGCCTTCTTGCAGCGCGGCTACCGCCATAAATGGCTTGATGGTAGACGCAGGTGGGTAAATGCCAAGTGTGGTGCGGTTGACCAGAGGACGGTTTTTATCGTTCAAAAGGGCACGATAGTCTTTACCTGAGATTCCGTGCACAAACGAGTTAGGGTCGTAGCTAGGGCTTGAAACCATAGCCAGTACGCCGTTGTCTCTAGGATCGATCACTACAGCACTGCCTCGGCGGCCGTCCAACAATTGGTGTACGTACAACTGCAAGTTGATATCAAGGTTTAAAACGATGTCTTTTCCGGGTACAGGTGGAACGTACTTTAAGGTACGAATTACTCGGCCGCGGCTGTTTACCTCGACTTCTTGATACCCGGCTGTACCGTGTAAGAGGTCTTCGTAGTATTTTTCAATACCTAGCTTACCAATGTCGCGAGTGGCTTGATAGTTTGCGTCTTTTTCTTCTCGGATCAGGCGCTGCATGTCGCGATCATTGATTCGAGAAACGTAACCAATCACGTGGGTTAAGACTTCGCTGAAAGGGTAGTAGCGCTTTAAGGTCGCACTTATTTCTACACCAGGAAAGCGGTACTGATTGACGGAGAATACCGCTACTTGTTTTTCGTTCAGTTGGGTAAGCAGTGGGACCGACTTAAATCGACGAGTCCGTTTACGCTCTTGGTGGAAACGTTCAATCTGATCTGGGGTAATTTCCAGAATGGTTTGTAGTTCTTGGATGGTTGCATCAATGTCTTTAATTTTTTCTGGAGTCAGTTCTAAGTTAAAGACGGGACGGTTCTCTGCCAGTAAAACACCATTTCGATCATAAATCAGACCTCGGTTAGGCGCGATAGGAACCACTTTGATACGGTTATCGTTCGAGCGGGTTTGATAATCTTGAAACTGGTTCACCTGAATGTTGTACATATTGGCGACCAGAGCTCCCATCAAGAGAACAATGCCGATAAAAGCGACAATAGCGCGGCTGGCAAACAGACGCGCTTCGGCTTGATAATCTCGGATTTGACTGCGGCGCTTACGAATCATTAACGCTTGGCTCTAAAGTTAAACAACGATTATTCGCGGTGGTAAGGATGGTTCGCGGTGATGCTCCACGCTCGGTACAAGCTTTCTGCCATTACGATACGCACTAAAGGGTGGGGTAGCGTTAAGGCAGACAATGACCAGCTTTGGTCTGCTGCAGCTTTGCATGCAGGAGCGAGTCCTTCAGGACCGCCGATTAAGATTGATACATCACGGCCATCTAATTTCCAAGCTTCTAACTGCTCAGCAAGTTGAGGAGTGTCCCATTTTTTACCTGGGATATCTAACGTGACGATACGGTTGCCTTTTGGTACCGCAGCGAGCATCGCTTCCCCTTCTTTTTGCAGGATGCGAGCGATATCGGCATTTTTTCCACGTTTGCCAGCAGAGATTTCAATCAACTCCAATGGCATATCATGTGGGAAACGGCGACGATATTCTTGAAAGCCTTCCTCAACCCATTTTGGCATTTTTGTGCCAACAGCAATTAGTTGAATTTTCAAAAGATTAACCCCAGAGTTTTTCTAGCTGGTAGAGTTCGCGGTGCTCTTCTTGCATCACGTGAAGCATGGCGTCGCCCATATCTAGGACTACCCATTCACCTTCGTTTTCACCTTCCATTCCTAGTGGCTCAAGACCGGCTTTTTTCACTTCTGTTGCAACGTGGTCAGCGATGGATGAAACGTGGCGTTTGGATGTGCCAGTACAGATGATCATGTAATCTGTAACGCTTGATTTATCTTCCACATTTAGGACGATAATGTCTTCCGCTTTCATGTCGTCGGCTTTATCAGCTAAAAAGTCTTTCAGTTCTTCGCGAAGCACTCGGTTTTCCTCGGTTTGTCTCTTATCTCTACAGTGTTTTACATTCTTGCTTGCAAAACAGGTCGCGCACTATATCACGCTTTGATTTTTAAATTGCCAGCTTAATATCAGGAGAGCAGGTTTCTAAGCTCAACTGATGAATAGTTGGCCATACAGACTCGTCATATTGAGTTTTGGCTTTTATCTCTGCTTGAGCCAACAAGGAGAGCAATGCACAAATACGACTCGCCGATAAGCGGGTCAGTGCTGCGTTATAGAGTGGACGCTTGTTTTGCCAAACTCGATATTTCTCAAATACCTGGTTCATTCCCATTTGAGTTAAGTCTTGATGCATATTTAAAAGTTGGCTCAACTCTTTTTGTACACTTCGAATCAAGATCACGGTCTCGACCCCTTCCGCCTCAAGTTGGCGAAGAATACGTTGTGCACGGTTTGCTTTACCTGCCAGTAAGGCGTCGATCCAGTTAAACGTAGTGAAGTGATTATGGCGACTTAGGGCTTCCTCTAAACGTATGATAGTCAGCTCACCATCCGGGTAGAGTAGGGCCAATTTCTCTAAGCTTTGTGACAATGCAAATAGGTTACCTTCATGCCATTGAGCCAACATTTGCAGTGATTGTTGATCGGGTTTTAGTCCCAACGTGCGGCAACGTGTCTGAATGAACATAGGTAAGCGTTGTAGATCTGGCGACAAACAGCTTACCCAGTCGCCTTTTGAGCTTAATGCTTTGAACCATTTCGCATTTTCTTGGGCTTTGGTCAGTTTGCTACCAACAATGACGAGCATGATGTCATCATGCAGCATATCACACAGTGTTTGCAGCTCTTTGCTGACGGCGGTTGTCACGCCACTCTCTGGAATTTCAAGCTCGATCAATTGACGGTTTGAGAACAGGCTCATCGCTTGGAAGCAATCGTAAACTTGATTCCAGTCGATGCTTGCGTCTACCGCAAAACGGTGTTTTTCCTCAAAACCTTGTTGAAACGCTGCCTTTTGGATTGCTTGGCGGCTCTCTTGAATCAGTAACGGCTCATTACCAAAGATTAGGTAAACTTGTTTAACGTGTTTAGTTAAATGATCCGTTAATTTATCGGCATAAATTCGCATAGTGATTAAGAGTTTGTGTTCGCTGGCTCAGAGATTTGTCCTGCTTCATATTCGGCACGAATACGGCCCAACTGGCGCATCATCTGTTTTGCAGCTTGCAAGCGCATCTCGTCTTCAATTACGTCACGTTCAACAGATTTTGCAAGTGCCGTCAACGGGTTGTCTAGGTAGTTGCGGTTTACTGTTGTCGTAAAGTTTTTAGAGCCATAGCCAGGAATCGTCACACGGTATTTTACTACGTATGTCAGCTCTTTTTCTGCTGCACGGCTATTTTGATACAGAGACAGTGTACGCTCATCGATAGTCGCTTCCGTCAAATGAAGGTTGGGTACAGTCGATGATGGTTGAACAAGTTCAACTTTGTTTAGTTCGAGTTGAGAGCGAACATAGCGAGTTAATTCACTGTATTCATCGTAGCTGGAGAAAGACATAGTGTGCAGCTCTTCCGGTACGGAATACTCGCCGCGAAGGTGAAAACCACAGGCAGAAAGAAGCCCCGCTAATACCAATACCACTGGTAGTTTAATCAAAGAGAAAAAGCGCATTGATTGTATTCATCCTAAATTGAAGGGGTTATTTACCTTAAACCACTCATGTGAATGGTTTGAGGTAAATAAACAGGGTAGCGAACTACCCTGTTTAATGACTCTTGGTTAACAAATAAGTTCGCTAAACAGAGACAAATTGCAAGCTGTGATTAGTTTGCAACGATGTTCAGCAGTTTACCTGGAACGTAAATGACTTTACGAATAGTCAGGCCATCAGTGAACTTAACCACGTTTTCGTCGTTTAGACCAAGCTGTTCGATATCGTCTTTAGAGATATCCGCTGGGACTGTTAGCTTCGCACGTAGCTTACCGTTAACTTGAACAACGATAGTTTTTTCGTCTTCAACTAGCGCTTTTTCGTCAAACGTCGGCCATGCCGCGTTATCAATGTCTGTTTCACCTAGTGCTGCCCATAGCTCGTATGAGATATGCGGAGTGATAGGGTAAAGCATGACAACAATAGCTTTCAGTGCTTCGTCAAGGATTGCACGATCTTGCGCAGATTCTTGAGGCGCTTTCGCTAGTTTGTTCATCAGCTCCATGATCGCTGCGATCGCGGTGTTGAATGTTTGACGACGAGCGATATCGTCCGTCACTTTCGCGATAGTTTTGTGAACGTCACGGCGAAGTGCTTTTTGATCACCAGAAAGCGCTGCGGTATCTACTGCTTCTGCTGCGCCTTTCGCTGTGTGCTCTTTCACTAGTTTCCAAACACGTTTCAGGAAGCGATTCGCACCTTCTACGCCAGACTCTTGCCATTCAAGCGTCATGTCTGCTGGAGACGCGAACATCATGAATAGACGTACTGTGTCAGCGCCGTACTTGTCTACCATTTCTTGAGGGTCGATACCGTTGTTCTTAGACTTAGACATCTTGATCATGCCTGAGTGCGTTACATCGCGACCTTCAGTGTCTTTAGCAGAAGTAATGCGGCCTTTACCATCACGTTCAACGGCTACGTCTGTTGGAGCTACCCACTCTTTACCGCCTTTCTCGTTCTCGAAGTAGAACGCGTCTGCCAGTACCATGCCTTGACACAGTAGCTGCTTGAACGGTTCGTCAGACGTTACGTAGCCCGCGTCACGTAGCAACTTGTGGAAGAAGCGAGAGTACAGTAGGTGCATACAAGCGTGCTCGATACCGCCGATGTACTGGTCTACTGGTAGCCAGTAGTTTGCTTTTTCTGGATCTAGGATGTCGTCTGCTTGCGGTGAACAGTAACGCGCGTAGTACCAAGAAGATTCCATGAACGTATCGAACGTATCTGTCTCACGTAGAGCAGGTTCGCCGTTGAATGTGGTCTTCGCCCATTCTTTATCTGCTTTGATTGGGCTGGTTACGCCGTCCATTACCACGTCTTCTGGAAGAATCACTGGTAGTTGGTCAGCGGGTACTGGGTGAACTTCACCGTCTTCAGTCGTTACCATTGGGATTGGTGCGCCCCAGTAACGTTGACGAGATACACCCCAGTCGCGTAGACGGAAGTTTACAGTCTTAGTGCCTTTACCTTCTGCTTCTAGCTTTGCTGCAATTGCATCGAACGCCGCTTGGAATTCTAGGCCGTCGAACTCACCAGAATCGAATAGTACGCCTTTCTCAGTGTATGCTGCTTCAGAGATGTCGAGCTCGCTGCCATCAGCAGGCTTGATAACTGGCACGATGTCTAGACCGTACTTCGTTGCGAACTCGTAGTCACGTTGGTCATGCGCAGGTACTGCCATTACAGCGCCTGTACCGTAGTCCATCAATACGAAGTTTGCTACGTATACTGGTACTTCACGGCCGTTCAATGGATGAATAGCAGTAAGGCCAGTAGCCATACCTTTCTTCTCCATTGTCGCTAGCTCAGCTTCTGCAACTTTGTTGTTCTTACATTCGTCGATAAACGCTGCAAGCTCTGGGTTGTTCTCTGCAGCAAGAGCTGCAAGAGGGTGGCCGGCTGCGATGCCCACGTAAGTCACACCCATTAGCGTATCTGGACGTGTCGTGTAAACTTCTAGGTCTTGTTGACCCTTAACTTCAAACTTCAGCTCAACGCCTTCAGAGCGGCCAATCCAGTTGCGCTGCATGGTTTTTACCATTTCAGGCCAACCTTCAAGCTTATCTAGGTCGTCTAGTAGCTCTTGAGCATATTCAGTGATTTTGATGAACCATTGAGGGATTTCTTTTTGCTCTACAGGCGTATCACAACGCCAGCAACAACCGTCTTCAACCTGCTCGTTTGCAAGAACAGTTTGGTCGTTAGGACACCAGTTAACAGAAGAAGTCTTCTTGTAAACTAAACCTTTCTCGTAAAGCTTAGTGAAGAACTCTTGCTCCCAGCGGTAGTACTCCGGTGTACAAGTTGCGAATTCACGGTTCCAATCGTAACCAAAGCCTAGAAGCTTAAGTTGGTTCTTCATGTATTCGATGTTTTCGTAAGTCCAAGGTGCTGGCGCAGTTTTGTTTTTTACTGCTGCGTTTTCTGCTGGTAGACCGAATGCGTCCCAACCGATTGGTTGCATCACGTTTTTGCCTTGTAGGCGTTGGAAACGAGATACTACATCACCGATAGTGTAGTTGCGCACGTGACCCATGTGCAGTCGACCACTTGGGTATGGGAACATGGATAGACAGTAGAATTTTTCTTTATTTGGGTCTTCACTTACAACAAAGGTTTTGTTGTCATCCCAGTGCTTTTGAACTTTTTGTTCAATATCTTGTGGGTTGTATTGTTCTTGCATCGATGGTATCCGTTATCTTGGAATTTGTGAGTTCGGTTAGAACAGACTTAAATAGATCGTCATAGAATACCTAAAGCTAGGGATCACAACAATAGCCAATCTGTACCCATGCGCCCTTAAGTGACGCAGGTAGGAGAAAGATGGAGGTCAGTTATGCCTAAACGTAAAACAGGTTATGAGGAAATGCTCGAGGATGTGATTGAAACCTTGAAGCACAGTCCGGAAGAAGTTAACAAAGCGATTGAGACGTCGGGCAAAGTGGTGGATGCTGCTAATGACTTGACCAAAGATGAATTAGCTTTAATCAAAGCATACCTTAAAGCAGACTTAAAAGAGTTTTCAGAGAGTTACGAGGACAGTAAAAGCGGCCCGTTTTACTTAACGATTGCGGATTCGATATGGCAAGGGCTGTTAGAGATTACAGACCGAACTAAAGTTGAGTGGGTTGAGTTGTTCGATGACTTAGAGCATCAAGGGCTATATGAAGCAGGAGAGGTGATAGGCTTAGGCACTTTGGTCTGTGATGAGTGTGGTCACAAGACAACGTATAACCACCCAACTGTAATCATTCCGTGTATTAAATGTGGTCACAAAGGCTTTACTCGCCAGTCATTAAAGCCATAAATGGCGCGTAACGACTGTATAATGCAATGAATAAAAAAGAGGCTTGGTCGCCTCTTTTTTGTCTTTTCTACTTTCAAGCTGTTATCAGCTCTGTTTTCTTCTTAAACCGAAAGCCAGCGCTAAACTTAATCCCACCCAAATATACAATGGCCAAGTACCTACGATTCGATATGGCGTTTTCCCATTGGTTGGGGTGAGCTCTGCGCGTAGCACTGCAGTTTCAAACTGCGGTACTTGCTCAACGATTTTTCCCTTGTGATCGGTTACCGCTGTTAATCCATTGTTCGTCGAGCGGATGAGCGGTTTACCTAATTCTAAGGCACGCATACGGGCGATCTCCATATGCTGAAGAGGGCCGATAGAGTGACCAAACCATGCGTCGTTTGATAACGTTAGAATGAAGTCCGTTTCGTCAGTCACATTTTGACGCACTTGTTCATTAAAGATGATCTCATAGCAAAGCGCTGGTGCCATGTGCATGCCATTCGCAACGATGTTGGGCTGCACAAAAGCTCCCCGGCTAAACGACGACATCGGCAAGTTAAAGAATGGCGCTAATGGGCGCAAAATATCTTCAAATGGAACAAACTCACCAAACGGTAACAAGTGATGCTTATGGTAGCGTTCGCTCAAGTCGAAACTGTAGTCACCGTATGGTGTGATGCCAAGGGATAGGATACTGTTGTAGAACTGTCGATCTTCAGCTTGGTTGACGACACCAGTGATGATTGCGCTGTTATTCATTTTTGCTGCGCTGTCGATATTGCTCAAAAATGAAGGCACTTCAATTTCAAAAGCAGGAATTGCAGCTTCTGGCCAGACGATAATATCAGCGTCCCAGTTTTCACGAGTGAGATCGGCGTATTTCATGATGGTTGGCCAACGTTGGCTTGGCAGCCACTTAAGGTTTTGGTCAACGTTACCTTGAATCAGCGCGAGCTTAGTCGTGTCTTCTGGCCGAGGTGTTACCCAATCGTAGTTTCGAATCCCAAAGCCTGTGCTGAGTAATACCGCGGGAATAACCACCATCAGCCACTGTTTATGAACCCAAGCATAGGCTAATGCCCCCGCACTAATAAGGACAAACAGAGTGAGCAGTTCCACGCCACCGATAGGCGCAAAGCTTGCTAGTGGAGCATCAATCTGGCTGTAACCTAGCCATAACCAAGGGAAGCCGGTCATCACCCAACCACGCAACCAATCACTGATTAGCCATAAAGCGGGCGCAGCGAGAAGCGCTTTTGTGAGTGTGAATTGAGGAAATAGCTTGTTGTTGAGCCAAGCAAATAAGCCTGAATAAACAGCCAAGTAGGCGACAAGCAAGCCCATTAAAAATAAATTGGCAATCAGTGGCATGCCACCAAAGCCGGAGATACTGACGTACACCCAGCTAACGCCAGTTGCAAATTGACCTAACCCCCAAGCATAGCCAATCCACAGTGCGCGTTTCGGTGTTTGGTTAGCAAGAAGAATCAGTAGAATAGCTGGGCTAAGAATGGCAATAGGCCACAACTGGTAAGGTGCAAAAGCGAGCGTAGTAGAGGCGCCAACAAAAGCGGCCACTAAGGGCCGCTTGAGGCGATGAAAGAGTTCATTCATCATTATAATTTTCTGAGATTCCCAATGGGTATCGCGTTACTCTTGAGTGGCTTCAACCAGGGTTTCTTCGTCTGGGATCGTCACTTGGAGTTGAATGACACGACGGTTATCGGCAGCGGTGACTTTGAAGTTGTAACCTTCAATTTCAACCAGTTCACCACGAGAAGGTAAGTGACCAAAGGCAGTCATGACCATGCCACCAACGGTATCTACTTCCTCATCGCTGAAGTTAGTTCCAAATGTCTCATTAAACTCTTCGATGGTTGTCAGCGCTCTGACAGCAAACGTATGCTTGCTAAGCTTACGAATGTCTGTCTCTTCGCTTTCATCGAATTCATCTTCGATATCCCCGACGATTTCTTCAAGGATATCTTCAATGGTCACAAGACCAGAAACACCACCGAATTCATCGACAACAATGGCCATATGATAACGTTCTTCACGGAACTCTTTCAGCAGTCGATCAACGCGTTTACTTTCCGGTACCACAACGGCTGGTCGAATAACTTCTTCGATATCAAATGGATTACTGCCTGAGCCTAAGTATTTAAGTAAGTCCTTCGCAAGAAGAATGCCTTCCACATGGTCTTTATCTTCGCTGATCACAGGGTAGCGAGAGTGTTGAGCATCGGTAATCAAGGCAACCAAGGTATCAAGGTCGTGAGTACGCTCAACCGTAACCATTTGCGAACGCGGGATCATAATGTCACGCACGCGCATTTCGGAGATTTCCATAACACCTTCAAGCATATCGCGGGTGTCATGGTCAATCAGGTCATTGACTTCAGAGTCACGGATAACATCCACAAGCTCTTGGCGATCTTTTGGTTCGCCCTGAAATAATTGACCTAGACGTTCAAAGAAGGACTTTCTACTCGGACCTTCTGCCTTTTCTTTCTTATCTTCGTTAGAAGAGGGAGAATTATCTTCGTTCATTGTTTCTCAATTAAGTAACGCTATCAGAAGTGTGATAGCACACATAGAGAGGCGAACACGAGAATCATTTAGGTGGTTCGCCTTTCCCTGCTGAATAGCCAATGGCTACTCTTTTTCAGCAATGTAAGGGTCTTCATAGCCCATACCTTGCATGATTTCGGTTTCGAGGGACTCCATCTCTTCGGCTTCGTCATCCTCAATATGATCATAACCTAGCAGATGCAAGCTGCCATGTACAACCATATGCGCCCAATGTGCTAACAGAGGCTTGTTCTGTTCAATTGCCTCTTTTTCAACGACTTGGCGGCAAATAATTAAGTCGCCAAGTAAATCTACTTCCATACCTGGAGGGGCTTCAAATGGAAAAGACAACACATTGGTCGGTTTATCTTTACCACGATACTCATGGTTAAGCGTGTGACTTTCTTGTTCATCCACAATGCGAATGGTGACTTCGGCTTGTGGCTGGAAGAGAGGAATCGTCTTATCTAGCCACAATTGGAAATCTTGCTGCGAAGGCAGCCCTTCTTCATTTTCGACTGCCAGTTGCAGATCAAGTTCAATCGCCATGATTATTCCTTAGTGGAAGCAACTTGTGCATTCAGTTCGGCTTTTGCTGCTTCTAGTAACTTCGCATCGCGTTCTTCACGACGACGCTTCTCGAACTCTTTACGCTCTTTCTGGTCTTGTGCTTCCCACTTCTCATACGCGTTAACGATACGAGCAACCACAGGATGACGTACAACGTCGTCTGCTAAGAAGAAGTTAAAGCTGATGTCGTCGACTTCGCTTAGTACTTCAATAGCATGACGAAGACCTGATTTTGCACCACGAGGTAAGTCGATTTGCGTGACGTCACCAGTGATAACTGCGCGAGAGTTAAAACCAATACGTGTTAGGAACATCTTCATCTGCTCAACCGTGGTGTTCTGACTCTCATCAAGAATGATGAAAGCGTCGTTTAGAGTACGACCACGCATGTAAGCAAGAGGGGCTACCTCAATCACGTTACGTTCAATCAGCTTCTCTACGCGCTCAAAGCCCAACATTTCAAATAGGGCATCGTATAGCGGACGTAGGTATGGGTCGACTTTCTGGCTTAAGTCACCAGGTAGGAAGCCCAGTTTCTCACCGGCTTCAACCGCAGGGCGCGTCAATAGAATACGACGGATCTCTTGGCGCTCTAGTGCGTCAACTGCTGCTGCAACAGCAAGATAAGTTTTACCTGTACCAGCTGGGCCAATACCAAAAGAAATATCATGCGTGACCATATTAACCAAGTACTGAGCTTGGTTTGGCGTACGTGGTTTGATCACGCCTTTCTTGGTTTTGACGAAGACTTCTTTACCATGCTCGATATTAGACTCAGTATTCTGCTCAAGAACACCAGACTCTTTAATTGCTAGATGGATCTGTTCAGGCTCAATGTCTGGGATCTCACCTCGTACAGGCGCGGTATCAACATACAGAGTTTTCAGGATATCCAGCGCAGCTGATGCGGTATGAGGTTTACCGACAATTGTAAAATGGTCACTACGGTGGTTAATTTCAACGCCTAGACGACGTTCTAAATGCTTGATGTTGTCATCGAATGGACCGCACAGGATAGCAAGTCGGCGGTTGTCGGAAGGTTCTAGGTTAATTTCTAGAGTTACGATTTTATTACTCAATGTTGCCTCTCATTTTTTGCCACTTAGTGAGAGCCTGATAACGACCAGGCTCTCCATGGCTATTTATACGAGCTTATGGCGTAAAAGTAGCTACACCCAGCTCATCTTCGCGACGTGTTTTCGCCATCATCTGCGTTGGGGAAATCACACTACGAAGATCCATGTCTTTTTCAGTACGTACTAGCTCACCACGCAGTGAGTTCGCAAATACGTCTACGATCTTCACATCAACGAACTGACCAATTAGGTCTGCACTACCTTCAAAGTTTACTACACGGTTGTTTTCTGTACGAGCGCGCAGTTCCATTAGGTTTTTCTTCGAAGGACCTTCAACTAGAACACGTTGTTCTGTGCCAAGCATTAAGCGAGAGTAACGCATCGCTTGAGCATTGATAGTTTGCTGTAGTTCGTAAAGGCGCTCTTTCTTCACTTGTTCTGATACATCACAAGGGTAATCCGCTGCTGGCGTACCTGGACGTGGAGAGAAGATGAAGCTGAAGCTCATGTCAAAGTCTACATCTTTGATTAGCTTCATTGTGTCTTGGAAGTCTTTGTCTGTCTCACCAGGGAAACCAACAATAAAGTCTGAACTGATTTGAATATCAGGACGAGCTTTACGCAGTTTACGGATGATCGACTTGTACTCGATAGCGGTGTGAGGGCGTTTCATCATAGTTAGGATACGGTCACTACCACTTTGCACAGGTAAGTGCAGGAAGCTCACAAGCTCAGGCGTATCTTCGTAAACCGCGATGATGTCGTCAGTGAATTCTAGCGGGTGGCTCGTTGTGAAACGAATACGGTCGATACCATCGATAGACGCAACCAAACGAAGCAGTTCTGCAAATGAACAGATTTCACCGTCGTGTGTTGGACCGCGGTACGCGTTTACGTTTTGACCCAGTAGGTTTACTTCACGTACGCCTTGTTCAGCAAGCTGTGCGATTTCGAACAGTACATCGTCCATTGGACGGCTTACTTCTTCACCACGAGTGTACGGTACGACACAGTAAGTACAGTACTTCGAGCAGCCTTCCATAATAGAAACGAATGCTGTCGCACCTTCAGCGCGAGGTTCTGGTAGGCGGTCGAATTTTTCGATCTCTGGGAACGAAATGTCCATAACTGGTGCGTCATCCGACTGAGATTGTTTGATCATCTCAGGTAGGCGGTGCAGAGTTTGTGGGCCAAAAATAACGTCGACGTATGGTGCACGTTCACGAATATGGTCACCTTCTTGCGTTGCTACACAACCACCTACACCGATAACTACGCCAGGTTTTTTATCTTTTAGTGTTTTCCAGCGGCCAAGCTGGTGGAAAACTTTCTCTTGCGCTTTTTCACGGATCGAACAGGTGTTAAGTAGAAGTACGTCTGCTTCCTCTGGCTCTTCCGTCAGCTCGTAGCCGTTTGCAGCATTAAGCAGGTCGGCCATTTTTGATGAATCGTATTCGTTCATCTGGCAGCCCCAGGTTTTAATTAGCAGTTTCTTACTCATCTCACTTTCGCTCGTTCAGTTGTACTTAAATTGGAGAGCTATTGCTCAAATTATAGCCGCCATCACGGCGGTAAGCGGCGTATTGTACTGCTTTAAAAAGCACCTGACTAGTGATCTGGCTAATTCTCTGCAAAGCCTGATGAAATCTAGTTTTTCGCCCTATGCAGAACAAGGTTTTTTGTTAAACAATTTTGTAAAAATAGCCATGGAAAGTACAATAAAAAACGCCAATTAATCAGCACGATGAAGAGTAAAAAATGAACAAGTATGACATCGCCGTGATCGGTGGCGGTATGGTTGGGGCAGCCGTCGCTGTTGGATTTGCCAAGCAGGGCAGAAGCGTTGTCTTGGTTGAAGGTGCAAAACCCAAAGCTTTTGATGCCGCTCAGGCGATGGATATTCGCGTATCTGCGATTTCGCACCAGTCGGTGGAGTTACTTGATTCACTCGGCGCATGGTCAGAAATTAAAAGTATGCGAGTTTGCCCTTATCGGCGTTTAGAAACTTGGGAGCACCCGGAGTGCCGTACTCGTTTTCACTCTGATGAACTGTCATTGGAGCAGCTAGGTTATATCGTTGAAAACCGCCTAATCCAATTAGGTCTTTGGCAAGTCTTCTCTCAGTATGACAATGTAACCGTGATGTGTCCCGAGCGATTAAAATACATTGAGTTTGCAGATGTAAACCTTGTGACACTAGAAAGTGGGGTGCAGTTTGAAGCTAACTGGGTAATTGGTGCTGATGGTGCAAACTCTAAAGTTCGTCAATTGGCTGGAATTGGTGTGACTGCGTGGGATTACCGACAACACTGCATGTTGATTAACGTGAAAACAGAATTGCCACAGCAAGATATCACTTGGCAACAATTTACTCCTTCAGGCCCGCGTTCATTTTTACCTTTGTGCTCTTTGACTAATGAAGACGGTCAAGAAGTAGGCCAAGGTTCGTTGGTTTGGTATGACTCGCCAAAACGCATTAAACAACTGTGTGCGATGGGTAAACCTCAACTGAGGGAAGAAATCTTACGTCATTTCCCTGCTGAATTGGGCGATATTGAAGTTTTACAGTTTGGCTCATTCCCACTCACTCGTCGTCATGCGCAAAGCTACTCAAGCAAAAATTGCGTGTTAGTGGGTGACTCTGCCCATACGATTAACCCGCTTGCAGGGCAAGGGGTAAACTTAGGCTTCAAAGATGTAGACGTTCTCCTTTCGGTAACAGAACACCAAGAAAAGCTGGAAGATACCTTACTCGCGAAATACGAACGCGCACGTCGACCTGACAACTTACTCATGCAGACGGGCATGGACTTTTTCTATAAAGGTTTTAGCAACGATCTTGGGCCATTGAAGTTCGTACGTAATGCTGCATTGAAGCTTGCTGAAAACTCAGGGCCAATTAAGGCTCAAGTACTGAAATACGCGTTAGGTATGTAGTAAGCTACTCAAATCACAGATAGAAAAAAAGCGAGCCATGAGCTCGCTTTTTTAATTCGGCAAATCTAATGATTTCCCGAGTCCAGAACCAAAAAAGAAAAAACCCAGCAAAATCATGCTGGGTTTTCCGATAATGGTGCGGAAGGAGAGACTTGAACTCTCACACCTTGCGGCGCCAGAACCTAAATCTGGTGCGTCTACCAATTCCGCCACTTCCGCAACTTGATCTGTAGATATCAAGATAATTGGTAAAATCTCAATATCGTTGTGTATGGCAGGGCTACCTGGATTCGAACCAGGGAATGGCGGCATCAAAAGCCGCTGCCTTACCGCTTGGCGATAGCCCTACATTGCTCTAATAAAAGAGACTTCAATAATGGTGCGGAAGGAGAGACTTGAACTCTCACACCTTGCGGCGCCAGAACCTAAATCTGGTGCGTCTACCAATTCCGCCACTTCCGCAACTTATTCTGTAGTTATCAAGGTAATTGGTAAAAACCTAAATAACGTTGTTCATGGTGGCTACGACGGGATTCGAACCTGTGACCCCATCATTATGAGTGATGTGCTCTAACCAGCTGAGCTACGTAGCCATCTTTTGGAGCGAGACAATATAAACCTTCACGCTCTCAGTGACAACCCCTTTTATAAAGGAATCTCACTTGAATAATGGCAGGTCTACCTGGATTCGAACCAGGGAATGGCGGCATCAAAAGCCGCTGCCTTACCGCTTGGCGATAGACCTGCAGGCAATAGTCACAATGACTATTTAAAATATGGTGCGGAAGGAGAGACTTGAACTCTCACACCTTGCGGCGCCAGAACCTAAATCTGGTGCGTCTACCAATTCCGCCACTTCCGCATCTATTCCTAATTGCTCTGATAAAAAGAACACTTAGGAATGGTGGCTACGACGGGATTCGAACCTGTGACCCCATCATTATGAGTGATGTGCTCTAACCAGCTGAGCTACGTAGCCAAAACCATATTTTTTGCTCTCAACGCTTTGTTGCCTTGTCGTTGGGAACGGCGCGCATTATGCGAAGTTGAGTGAGATCCGTCAACAGTTTTTTTTAATAAATTTCGGAAAAAACCTCGTTCGCTTCCTTTTTAAACAAAGAGGCGTGTTTATGATCTAAAACTGGAAATAAATTAGCTTGCAGTTAGGTAATTTATTTTTGCTCATTTACTTAAGGTATTAAAAAAGCCAGCTTAGCAGCTGGCTTTTAGTGTAAATGAAGTGTTTAAAACTCATTCATTTAATTAAACATTGAAGCGGAAGTGTACAACATCACCATCTTTTACGATGTAGTCTTTACCTTCTAGACGCCATTTACCTGCGTCTTTTGCGCCATTTTCACCATTGAATTGGATGAAATCGTCGTAACCGACTACTTCTGCACGAATAAAGCCTTTCTCGAAGTCAGTGTGGATCTTACCTGCAGCCTGAGGCGCAGTTGCACCAACAGGGATTGTCCACGCACGTACTTCTTTAACACCCGCCGTGAAGTAGGTGTGTAGAGTCAGTAGCTCGTAACCAGAGCGAATTACACGGTTCAGCCCCGGTTCTTCGATCCCCATATCCGCTAGGAATTCTTCGCGATCTTCATCTTCTAGTTCAGATAGTTCAGATTCGATAGCTGCACATACAGGTACAACGACGTTGTTTTCTTTTTCTGCGAACTCGCGAACCGCATCTAGATATGGGTTATTTTCGAAACCATCTTCGTTTACGTTTGCAATGTACATAGTTGGCTTCAGTGTAAGGAAGTTTAGGTAGCCGATTGCTGCTAACTCTTCTTTAGATAGCTCAACTGTGCGCGCCATGCCGCCTTCAGTTAGTACTGGTAACAGTTTTTCTAGTACTGTTAGTTCAAATTTTGCGTCTTTATCGCCGCCTTTTGCCTTCTTCGCGTTACGTTGAATCGCTCGCTCACAAGAATCAAGGTCAGCCATTGCAAGTTCAAGGTTGATCACTTCGATATCTTCGATAGGTGAAACTTTACCTGAAACATGAACAATGTTTTCGTTTTCAAAACAACGTACAACGTGGCCAATCGCGTCTGTTTCACGGATGTTAGCTAGGAATTTGTTACCTAAACCTTCACCACGTGATGCACCAGCAACAAGACCAGCGATGTCCACGAACTCCATCGTCGTTGGAAGAACTCTCTGTGGGTTAACGATCTTAGCTAGTGCGTCTAGACGTAGATCTGGCACAGGAACCACACCAGTGTTTGGTTCAATGGTACAGAACGGGAAGTTTGCTGCTTCGATACCCGCTTTAGTTAGTGCGTTGAACAGAGTTGATTTACCTACGTTAGGTAGACCAACGATGCCACATTTAAAACCCATGATAGTAACCTTATTCAGCTTTGAACGTGTGGAGGCGATTTTGTGCTTTAGATAGGCCATCCTTAATCAGGATATCTAGACAACGAACAGCCTCATCAGCTGCTGCATCTAAAAGCTCTTGCTCTTTAGCTGGCGCTTTACCTAATACAAAACCCGCCACTTTATCTTTGTGTCCCGGATGACCAATGCCAATGCGAAGACGATAAAAATCTTTGTTATTGCCCAGTTTGCTAATGGTGTCACGCAGACCGTTGTGTCCACCGTGACCCCCACCTTTTTTAAACTTAGCGACACCTGGCGGTAAGTCTAGCTCGTCATGAGCGACCATGATCTCTTCAGGTTTAATTTGATAAAATTTCGCAAGCGCTGCGATCGATTTACCTGATAGATTCATGAAGGTGGTTGGGATAAGCAAACGGAGATCCTGGCCATTGACCATAATGCGTCCTGTTAGACCAAAAAACTTTGGTTCGTTCTTCAGTGTAACGTTGTGAACGCGTGCTAATTCTTCTACAACCCAAGCGCCCGCATTGTGACGAGTTCTGGCGTATTCTGGTCCTGGATTAGCAAGACCAACAAGAAGTTTGATTTGTTGACTCAAGGTTAGGATCTCTCTGGAATCTCAAAAAGCGCAGTATGATAGCACAGAATTCTCGCAGTGGGCGACCAAGGGATTTTCTGGTTATCAGTACAAATAAAAAAACACCCCAAAGAGGGGTGCTTTTGAAATCAGTGTAACTGAAATGTCCGTATTAGTTGAACATTGCAGAGATTGACTCTTCGTTGCTGATACGACGAATCGCTTCAGCTAGCATGCGAGATAGGCTTAGTGTTGTCACTTTGCCTGTTGCAGCCATCTCTTTAGATAGAGAGATAGAGTCAGTTACGATAACTTGGTCAAGAACTGAGTTCTTGATGTTGTCCGCAGCGTTGCCTGAGAATACAGCGTGAGTAGCGTAAGCGAATACACGCTTAGCACCGCGCTCTTTTAGTGCTTCAGCTGCTTTACATAGTGTGCCACCTGTGTCGATCATGTCATCAACGATCACACAGTCACGACCTTCAACATCACCGATTAGGTTCATTACTTCAGAAACGTTTGCACGTGGACGACGCTTATCTACGATTGCGATGTCGATGTCGCCTAGTGCTTTTGCTGTTGCGCGAGCACGAACAACGCCACCTAGGTCAGGAGATACCACAACAGGGTTATCTAGACCGCGAGCCTGCATATCTTCAAGTAGCACTGGCGTGCCGAAGATGTTGTCTACAGGTACATCGAAGAAGCCTTGAATTTGCTCTGCGTGTAGGTCGATAGTTAGAACGCGGTCAACACCAACGTTAGATAGGAAATCAGCAACAACTTTTGCAGTAATTGGCACACGCGCAGAACGTACACGACGGTCTTGGCGAGCGTAGCCGAAGTAAGGGATAACTGCAGTGATACGGCCTGCTGAAGCACGGCGCATTGCATCAATCATAACAACCAATTCCATTAGGTTGTCGTTAGTCGGTGCACAAGTGGATTGAATGATGAAAACATCGCTACCACGAACATTCTCATTGATTTGAACTGCAACTTCGCCATCAGAAAAGCGAGAAACAGATGCATCACCAAGAGAGATGTAAAGACGATCAGCAATACGTTGGGCTAGTTCAGGTGTTGCGTTACCAGCAAATAGCTTCATATCAGGCACGGTGGAAACCTCGGGTTTGCGTCCAGTTTAAATAGGTCGGTGTGAGGCTGATTGGTATTCAGCCAAAGTCTCTTTTAATGGCGAAATATTGCGCCCTTGAGCGACAAATGCCGAGACTTTATCAGAGAGTTGTGCAAGGATAGTTTCTGCTTCAGATTTGCTCGAAAATTCAGCAAAAACGCAAGATCCTGTCCCCGTCAATCTTGACGGCGCGTATTGTAGCAGCCAAGAAAGTTGCTTATCAACCTCTGGGTAGAGCATTCGTACAATTTTTTCGCAATCGTTTACGCTTGGCGTATTTAAAAGTGTTTCTAGATCTCGTTTTGGGGTGTTTCGAGTCAGATCTGGATGACAAAAAACGTCGACGGTTGCGATAGAAACATTCGGTCTGACGACTAAATACCACTTTTCTTCGGGATAAGCGGGGGAGAGTTTCTCGCCAACACCTTCAGCAAAAGCTGCAAATCCGCGCACAAACACGGGCACGTCTGCGCCCAGTTTTAAACCAATTTCAGCCAGTTCGTCGTCAGTTAGATTCAGCTGCCATAAGTAGTTCAGTGCCACTAATGCTGTAGCCGCGTTCGATGAGCCCCCACCAATGCCCCCACCCATAGGCAGCACTTTCTGTAGCTCAATATGTGCGCCAAAAGGGCACTCTGAGTATGCTTGAAGTGCGGTTGCTGCTTTCCAAATTAAATTGTCTTGAAGAGGCACACCTTCTATATCTGGAGAAATCGTAATATCACCAGAATGGTTTGCTTGAATGGTGAGCTCATCGCCGTGATCGACGAATTGGAATAAGGTTTGTAACTCGTGGTAGCCATTCTCTGTACGGCCGTTGATATATAGAAAGAGATTCAATTTCGCTGGTGATGGCCAGCGTGTTGAAAGTTCAATCATTGGGTGATGTTCCATTTTGTGATCACTAGATTTATTTTTACGTCAGCAGTGGTGAGTTTCAGCTTATTTGGCAGTGGTAGAGACTGCTCATGCCATTGAACGTCGCCATACCGTTGATAAGCAATACGCCAATCATTTAAACCAATTTGTTTGTTTAACGCTTGCAGTGTATTGGTTGAGGACAATTGGAATTTGTCGGCATCGGTCGGTAGGCCTAATAGCCAGTCAGGCATGTGTTCAACGGGCATCATTAACCCCGTAAGACGGTAAATTAGCTGGTTTGCACTGCGAGAGGAAAGGACCTGATCGTCGTAAGTTTCTACTGTGGCACCTTGTGGGGTGATGGTGAGCTTTAATGCCGTTTGTCCGAGAATCGTAGTTAAACGTAGTTGACTGAGTGCTGAAGAATGTTTCCAGTAGAAATTTAAATTTTGTCTTTGGTCTGGGCCAATATAACCAAGTTTTCCCGTTGCTTGAAAATCTTGGATGGTCTCGAGTCGTTGCTCATGAGCTTGCCATTCAACGCTGGTAACACTTTCAGGAACGGAGGAACAACCAGCGAGCAGTAAGCTCGACAAGAAAAAAAGAATAAAGGAGCGTAACGTCATGTTTGATGGCTTATTAATCAGTTTCGTCGGGAATCGCTCACAACTATAGCATTGAAAAGTCGCAGTTAGGAAAACAAATCCGGCTTACCCTTTCAATAAATGCGTGCTTACAGTAAAATTCTGGACCTATTTTATAACCTATCCCAGAGATACCACGTTAGATGTCCTTGCTTGCTATTGGAATCAATCACAATACAGCGTCTGTCGACTTGCGAGAGAAGGTGGCGTTTGGTCCGGATAAACTCGGCCCTGCACTCGAGCAACTTAGAGAGCACGAAGCGGTTAACGGCAGTGTGATTGTTTCAACCTGTAACCGAACTGAGTTGTACTGCGATGTTAAGCAAGGAGCGCGAAATAAGTTAATCGATTGGCTTGCTCAGTTTCATCAAGTGAGCCGCGAAGATTTAATGCCGAGTTTGTATGTTCATGAAGAACAAGCCGCAATTAAGCATTTGATGCGCGTATCATGTGGGCTAGATTCTCTGGTGTTGGGTGAGCCTCAAATTTTGGGGCAGGTAAAGCAAGCATTTTCTGACTCGCGAGATCATCAAGCGGTCGATGCTTCAATTGATAAACTGTTTCAAAAGACGTTCTCAGTCGCCAAGCGTGTGAGAACAGAAACAGATATCGGCGGTAATGCTGTGTCCGTGGCTTATGCCGCATGTACATTGGCAAAACATATTTTTGAGTCGTTATCTGATTCAACCGTGCTTTTGGTTGGTGCCGGTGAGACGATTGAACTGGTCGCGAAGCATTTAGCATCCAACGGCTGCACAAAAATGATTGTCGCGAACCGTACCAAAGAGCGCGCGCAAGGCTTAGCGGATCAATTTGGCGCAGAAGTCATCAGTTTAAACGAAATTCCTGAACATTTGGCGAAAGCGGATATCGTGATTAGCTCAACGGCGAGCCCATTGCCTATTATTGGCAAAGGTATGGTCGAAACGGCTCTGAAGCAGCGCCGACATCAGCCTATCTTATTAGTCGATATTGCGGTGCCACGAGATGTCGAGTCGGAAGTTGGTGAGCTGAACGACGCATATTTGTATTCAGTTGATGACTTGCAATCTATCATCGACAGCAACATTGAGCAGCGTAAAGTCGAAGCGATTCAAGCTGAAGCGATTGTTAGTGAAGAAAGCGCTGCGTTTATGACATGGTTGCGTTCACTGCAAGCCGTCGATAGTATTCGCGACTATCGCAAATCAGCCAACGAAATTCGTGAAGAGTTACTGAGCAAAAGTTTGCAATCTTTAGCGGCAGGCGCAGATCCGGAGAAAGTGCTGCGCGAGCTGAGTAATAAACTCACCAACAAACTGATTCACGCCCCAACTCGCGCATTGCAAAGTGCAGCAGAGCAAGGCGAACCAGCAAAATTAACGATTATCCGCCAAACACTTGGCTTGGATGATCTATAACTCACGCTTTTTATTAAGAAAACGACACTATGAAAGCCTCTATTCTGACTAAGCTAGAAACGCTAGTAGAACGTTACGAAGAAGTTCAACATCTTCTTGGTGATCCTGATGTTATTGGAGATCAGGACAAATTCCGTGCTCTATCAAGAGAGTACTCTCAGCTAGAAGAAGTAACCAAGTGCTTCCAAGCTTATCAACAAGCGCAAGAAGATCTTGTCGCCGCTGAAGAGATGGCAAACGAAGACGACGAAGAAATGCGTGAAATGGCGCAAGAAGAAATCAAAGAAGCGAAAGCGACGATTGAGCGTCTTACTGATGAGCTACAGATTCTTCTTCTGCCAAAAGATCCGAACGATGATCGTAACTGTTTCCTAGAAATTCGCGCAGGTGCGGGTGGCGACGAAGCGGGTATTTTCGCGGGTGACTTATTCCGTATGTACAGCAAGTACGCAGAAAAGCGTGGCTGGCGCATCGAAGTGATGTCTTCAAACGAAGCTGAACACGGTGGTTACAAAGAGATGATCGCAAAAGTGAGCGGCGATGGTGCGTACGGCGTACTGAAGTTTGAGTCTGGCGGTCACCGTGTGCAACGTGTTCCTGCAACTGAATCCCAAGGCCGTGTGCATACTTCTGCATGTACCGTAGCGGTGATGGCGGAAATCCCAGAGGCGGATCTGCCAGAAATCAAAGCAGCAGACCTGAAAATCGATACGTTCCGTGCATCTGGCGCGGGTGGTCAGCACGTTAACACCACGGATTCTGCAATCCGTATTACCCACTTACCAACGGGTACGGTGGTAGAGTGTCAGGACGAGCGTTCACAGCACAAGAACAAAGCGAAAGCGATGGCGGTTCTTGCTGCTCGTATCGTTCAAGCGGAAGAAGAGCGTCGTGCCGCAGAAGTGTCTGATACACGTCGTAACCTTCTAGGTTCTGGTGACCGTAGTGACCGTATTCGTACATACAACTACCCACAAGGTCGTGTGTCTGATCACCGCATCAACCTGACCATCTACCGTTTGAACGAAGTGATTGAAGGTGACCTGCAGAGCTTGATTGATCCTGTGATTCAAGAGCACCAAGCAGACCAACTTGCGGCGCTCGCAGAGAACGGCTAATCGATGAGCCAAGTTCAATCGATTGAGCAAGCACTGAAAAGTGCGACGGCGAAACTGGCAGAAGGCGGCAAAGAGTCGCCTTCTCTCGATGCAGCTGTACTCCTCTGCCATGTCCTTGGCAAACCACGAACTTATCTACTGACCTGGCCAGAAAAAGCATTAGAAGCAGAGCAACAAGCAAAATTCGACGCTCTACTTGAACGACGTTTAACTGGTGAACCCGTCGCTTATATTATTGGTGAGCGAGAGTTTTGGTCTCTACCGTTCAAAGTTTCTCCCTCTACCTTGATCCCAAGACCGGATACAGAACGTTTGGTCGAAGTTGCACTCGATAAGACCTATGAGCAAACAGGGCCTATTTTAGATCTTGGAACGGGGACGGGGGCAATTGCTATCGCACTCGCATCTGAAATGCCAAAACGTCAAGTGATGGGCGTAGATCTCAAGCAAGAAGCGAAAGCACTTGCAGAGTACAATGCTGAGCAGCTAAACATCAAAAATGTGACCTTTGCTCAAGGCAGTTGGTTCGAGCCTATTGCAGAGGGTACGAAGTTTGCTTTAATTGTCTCCAATCCGCCGTATATTGATGAAAAAGATCCACATTTATCCCAAGGTGATGTGCGCTTTGAGCCAAAATCTGCATTAGTTGCTAAAGAGAATGGCTTAGCTGATATTCGTCATATCTCGGATTTTGCTCGTCAGTATCTTGAAGTAGGCGGTTGGCTGGCATTCGAACATGGTTATGATCAAGGTGAGGCGGTGCGTGAGATAATGCTAGGTTTTGGTTACCAACAGGTCGCTACGGAAAAAGATTATGGCGGTAACGATCGAGTAACACTTGGTTGCCTGGCCAGTTAATCATGGAAGTCAGCAAACACTAACTAAAAAGAGAAGAAGAATGTACGTAGCTCTAAAACACATACACTTAGTGACGATTGCGCTCAGCGCGACACTATTATCGATCCGATTTGTGTTAATGATGATGAACTCACCGAAGCGAAATAATCGCTTTTTGAAAGTGTTTCCCCACATCGTTGATACTGCATTGCTAGTGTCAGGTATCGCGCTTATTTTCATTACTGGTTTCATCCCGTTTACTGATGCCGCACCGTGGTTAACAAACAAAATCACCTGCGTACTGGCGTACATTGCACTCGGTTTCTTCTCGTTGAAGCTTGCGAAAAACAACCTACTGAAGATATTTGGCTTTTTCGGCGCATTAGGTTGGTTAGTCATGGCTGCAAACATTGCTGTGTCTAAGAGCCCTACGTTATTTGGATAAGACGTCATGTTAGAGTTTTTTGACGAAGATTTTGACAATATACCGTTGGTGGAAGGTGCGCTTGAGCTAAACAAAGCGATTAACCCAGAAACCAAAGTACATTGGGCGAAACAAGAGTTAGAGCGTCTTTACAAAGATGCAGAAGCCACGCTTGTTCATGAAACCGATGAAGAGCAGCGATTTGATGCATTCCTACGACTGTTTTTCCATGAGTGGGGATTCAAAGGCGACGAGCAGGAATACTTTATTTCGGACAACAGCTTTATCGATAAAGTGTTGGAGCGCCGAAAAGGTATTCCGGTTAGTTTAGGTTCGATTTTATTATATCTAGGCAAAAAGCTGGGTTTCCCGTTGAAGGGAGTTACTTTCCCTACTCAGTTTCTGCTAAAAGTCGATTGGATGCATAAAAAGCCAGACTACATTAACCCATTTAATGGTGAGTATGTGGGGGAAAGAATTCTCCAAGCTTGGCTTATTGGGCAAGAAGGACCGTTGGCTCAGTTAAAGCCAGAACACTTTGAAGAAGCTGACAATCCAACCATTATTGGTCGCTGGTTAGCGTTGATCAAAAGCGCGATGTTACGTGAAGAGCACTACACGCTGGCGTTGCGTTGTACGAACCTTGCGTTAACCTTTGTGCCAGATGACCCATACGAGATTCGTGATCGTGGTTTTATCTTCCAACAGCTAGAGTGCCCTCAAGTGGCGGTGTCAGATTTTCAGTACTTTATTGACCAATGCCCTGACGATCCGGCTTCTGAGCTACTAAAATCACAAGTTAATGTGATGAGTGAAACGCACGTCACACTTCACTAATTTTATCGATGTGCCGAACTGTGGCGTGTCGTGGACAGAAAAAGAGAATCAAAATGGAACAGAAAATAGTTAATATCGGCGACATTCAGGTTGCTAACGACAAGCCATTCACCTTATTTGCAGGTATGAACGTTCTTGAGTCTCGTGATCTTGCGATGCAGATCTGTGAGCACTACGTAAAAGTAACGGAAAAACTTGGCATTCCTTACGTATTTAAGGCGTCGTTTGACAAAGCAAACCGCAGTTCTGTTCATTCATACCGTGGCCCAGGCCTTGAAGAAGGTATGAAAATCTTCCAAGAGCTAAAAGACACATTTGGTGTGAAGATCATCACTGACGTTCACACTGAAGCGCAAGCTCAACCTGTCGCTGACGTGGTAGACGTTATTCAGCTTCCTGCATTCCTAGCTCGTCAAACTGACCTTGTTGAAGCTATGGCCAAAACAGGTGCGATTATCAACGTGAAGAAACCTCAATTTATGAGCCCAGGTCAAGTGGGTAACATCGTTGAGAAGTTCGCGGAATGCGGTAACGACAAGATCATCCTATGTGAGCGCGGCTCTTGCCACGGTTACGATAACCTAGTCGTAGACATGCTTGGCTTTGGTGTGATGAAAAATGCGTCGAAAGGCAGCCCAATCATCTTTGACGTGACGCACTCACTACAGATGCGTGACCCGTCAGGTGCGGCGTCTGGCGGTCGTCGTGAGCAGACAGTTGAACTTGCGAAAGCGGGTCTAGCAACAGGCATCGCAGGTCTATTTATCGAGGCGCATCCAAACCCAGACCAAGCACGCTGTGATGGCCCATCTGCACTGCCGCTAGATAAGTTAGAACCGTTCCTAGCGCAAATGAAATCTCTTGATGATCTGATCAAGAGCTTTGCAGATATCGATATCAAGTAAACGCCAGATGACTGGTGATCAAATGCAATAGCCAACCTCGTGTTGGCTATTTTTTTATCAGATGGCGCATCATTCTCAGCTTCTTGCTGTAAAGGCTCTAGGCCGCTGGGAATGTGCATCAGTGACTCCCAATAAGAAAAAAGGTAAATAAATGAAGCAGCGTCTGATTATTAAAACTGCGTTGAGTGCCGCTATTTTGGCCTCGTTAGCTGGGTGTGCTACGCAACCTGCACCAGAATGGAATGCCGATACAACCTATAAATTGACCGTGCTACACACTAACGATCATCACGGTCGTTTTTGGCAAAATCGATACGGCGAGTACGGTATGGCGGCACGTAAAACGTTAATCGATGATTTGCGTGAAGAAATACAAGCAGAGGGGGGCAGTGTGTTACTGCTTTCTGGTGGTGACATCAACACTGGAGTACCTGAGTCTGATTTACAAGATGCCGAGCCAGATTTTAAAGGCATGAGCAAAATTGGTTACGATGCGATGGCGCTAGGTAATCATGAGTTTGATAATCCATTGGATGTGCTTTTCAAGCAGCAAGAGTGGGCAAGTTTTCCGATGTTGTCTGCCAATATTTACGATAAAAATACTGGCAAGCGCCTATTCCAACCGTACGCGATGTTTAACAAACTGGGTATTAAGATTGCAGTAATTGGTCTTACAACCGAAGATACAGCGAAACTTGGCAACCCTGAATTCATTGAACAAATTGACTTCCGTGACCCAAAAGAAGAAGCCAAGAATCTAATTGCTGAGCTGAAAGAAACAGAGTACCCAGACCTTATTTTTGCTGTCACACATATGGGACACTATGAGAATGGCAATAGAGGTATCAATGCCCCTGGCGATGTGGCGTTAGCTCGTTATTTGAATGAAGGTGATCTGGATATGATTGTCGGCGGTCACTCACAAGAGCCGGTTTGTATGGAAGGTCCAAACGTCATCAAAAAGAGTTTTAAACCGGGTGATGAATGTCAGCCTGATCAACAAAATGGTGCTTATATTGTTCAGGCACATGAGTGGGGGAAATATGTGGGACGCGCCGATTACGAGTTTCGTAATGGTGAACTCTCGATGGTGAGCTACGATCTGATCCCAGTAAACTTGAAAAAGAAAATTAAAGTTGATGGCCAGTCCCAACGAGTTTTGATCCAAGAAGAGATTGAACAAGACGAAACGATGCTTGAGTTTCTTCGTCCTTATCAAGAAAAAGGTCAGGGCAAGCTAAACGTGAAGATTGCAGAATCTAACGGTAAGCTTGAGGGTGACCGCAATGTGGTGCGTTACCAGCAAACTAACTTAGGTCGATTGATTGCAACGGCTCATATGGAACGTGCAAAAGCAGATTTCGCCGTAATGAATTCTGGCGGCGTTCGTGATTCGATTGCAGCAGGTGACATTACCTACAAAGATGTGCTGACTGTTCAGCCATTTGGCAATATGGTCTCTTACGTTGATATGACGGGCAAAGAAGTATTGGATTACCTAAATGTCGTTGCAACTAAGCCTGTCGACTCTGGAGCTTACGCGCAGTTTGCGGGTATTGCGATGAGTATCAATAATGGTGAGGTAACCAATGTGTTCATTGGGAATAAGCAACTTCGCTTAGATGGTAATTACCGCTTTACCGTACCAAGCTATAATGCCGCTGGTGGTGATGGTTACCCTAAAATCGACGATCATCCAGGGTATGTAAATACAGGTTTTACCGATGCTGAGGTTTTGAAGGATTATTTAGAAACACACAGCCCTATTGATGTTAATGAGTATGCCCCTTCAGGTGAAATCACGTATTTAGTTGATACGGCGATTGAACAGTAACCCAACAGAGAAAAAGCGATTGACTCAAACTCGCTGATATCATTAACTAAAAGCGCAGATCCAATTCAATCTGCGCTTTTTGTTTTTATGAGGAGAATCTTGATGACTCCGGCCATTAATCTTGCGAAAAAGAAAAAAATTCCACACACGATTCATCAGTATGAGCACGACCCTAGAGCCGATAGTTATGGCTTGGAGGCTGCTGAAGTATTGGGGCAGGATCCGAAAACAGTATTTAAAACCTTGCTGTTCTGCTTGAACGGCGAGCCAAAGAACCTTGCGGTTGCGATTATCCCTGTTGATCAAAAGCTGAACCTAAAACTGGCAGCGAAAGCTGCGAAGGGCAAAAAGGCCGATATGGCTGATCCGGAAATCGCGCAAAAGACCACAGGTTATGTTGTTGGTGGGATTAGCCCACTGGGGCAGAAGAAAGTCTTACCTACTTTTTTGCACGAAAGCGCAGCAGAGCAAGACACAATCTGTGTAAGCGCAGGGAAGAGAGGATTAGAGATTGAACTCGCCCCGAGAGATTTGCTTGGATTAACTCGTGGTCAGTTTGCACCTCTTTGTTTGTAAACTCATGACAAATAAAAAGGACGCTCATGAGCGTCCTTTTTTGATCTTGCCTGTCAGTGAAGCGTTACTTCTTCAGACTCAATGTACCACCGGTGCGTTTAGCTGGTTTGCTTGGCTTCGCGGCATTTGGGTTCATGTAATGCTGCTTAGGCTTACTCGGTGATTGAGGCTTGTTTGCTGAGTGCGTATTGCTCGATGCATCTGGTTTACGGTGTGATTTACCATGCTCGCTTTGCGGTCTGCTGCGTTCACCTTGTGGTTTCGTTTTGTAATGTTCTTTTGCTGGACGTCCGCCTTCGTCTTCACGCTGACGGCGCTTTTGTTGACCTTTTTTCGAATTTGGTGCGTGACGGAATTCATCAGCATTGTTACCACGGAAAGTTCGTGTCTTCTGGTTACGACGAGCAGTAGAATCTTGGTTTTCTTCACGGCTATCAAACAGCTTTGCGTCGGTCGCTTTATGAATATTACGACCTCTAGAGTCTGTTTTTGATGCCTCTTCTGTACCCACCGAACCATCGCACATAGCAAGAATCTCAGCGACTTCATCGTCAGTTAAGTAACGCCATTTTCCGTTCGGAATACCGTCAAGAGAGATATTCATGATTCGAACACGACGAAGCTTAAAGACTTCGTAACCTAGTGCTTCACACATACGACGGATTTGGCGGTTAAGTCCTTGAGTGAGCACAATACGGAAAGAGAACTTAGTCTCTTTCGTTACCTTACAAGGTAGAGTGACGGTATCGAGAATCTTAACGCCGCTCGACATCTGTTTGAGAAACTCACCTGTAATCGGTTTGTCCACGCGCACAACGTACTCTTTTTCGTGGCTGTTGCCAGCACGGAGGATTTTGTTGACGATATCGCCATCGTTGGTCAAAAAAATCAGACCATCAGAGGGTTTATCCAAGCGGCCGATCGGAAAGATACGTTTTTTGTGACCGATAAAATCAACGATGTTCCCGGGTACATCTCGTTCTGTTGTACAGGTGATGCCTGTTGGTTTATTGAGAGCGATATAAATCGGCTTCTCTTTTGCTGCAACTGGCTTACCATCCACACAAACATCATCACCAGGTAGTACTTTTGTTCCCATTTCAGGCTTGTTTCCATTAATGGTGACACGACCTTGTTCAATCAGTCTGTCTGCCTCACGGCGTGAACAAAAGCCAGTTTCACTGATGAATTTATTTAATCGTTTAGCGTTGTCTTGTGACATTTTTGTCTCCTAACGTTTCACAACGGCGAATGAAGTTTCCTTCCCGTGAAAGGGAAGGAAGAATAAGGGCGGGCATTCTAGCATTAGGGTGAAATTTAGCCCAACCGTTTTTGGTGACGTTCGCGAGTTTCTAATTTCTTTTCCGCACTTTTTCTCAGTAGAACGTAAACGGCTCCGGTTCCACCGTGAAAGCGTTGCGCACTATGCACGCACTGAACTTCTCTGATTTGTTGTAGCCAGCTGCTAACAAAGCTTTTCATTAGTGCTGGTGGATTTGAGCGTTCTCCTCGGCCGTGGACAATAACGACCGTTCGTATGTCCATTGATAGGCACTGTTTTAAAAACTTTACGACTTCATCACGAGCTTCTTTCAATGTTTTACGATGCAGATCTAGGCGTGCTTGGATTGGATATTTGCCAAGACGAAGCTTCCGGTAAACCCCGTCTTGTACGCCATCACGTTTAAACTCAACAAAGTCCTCTGGTTTCAGCATTTCTGCGTGATCAAGTGACAGGTATTCTGGGTCATCTTCTGTTAGCCAGATTGCTGCTTCTCTCTTGGCGAGCTGTGCTTCGGTTACTTGGTGTACTTTTTTGTGTTCGGCGGTGTCTTGAGTGATCGGCTTTACATCGCCCATCATCTGTTGGAACAGATCAAAATCGTCATCGTGAGACATAGTAGTAATCTCATTAAGAACAGGGAGGAATAATAGGATTATATCAATGAGTGGTGCATTGAGATCAAATAAAAAACCGGAGTAGGCAAGTAACCGACTCCGGTGCAAAGCGTTTCTAGAGCTAAGCGAGATCTAGTGAGGAGATTTGTCGTTCATGATCTTGTATATGAAGAAACCGCCGTAAAATAACATCAGACCAATTGCCCCAAAGATTACTATCATTGACGATAGACCCACTGCATTACCAAATAGGAGATCAAGCCAAAAGTCCATACGTTTCCTCCAAGATGTTCCCGACAGGCATAAAACTAAATGGCAGTGCCTTGTTGCACACTGATCTGGATCAATTATGTTGCTAAGGTTAATAAACTGTATTTTGTTGTGAGTTATCAGTCACATTTTACGTGCTAGTGTTCAGTTATTCATCAAACGAATTAAGACCTAAGGTTTTTTTGTAAAAAGCACTTGCGTCACAGTTCAGAATCCGTAATATACGCATTCGTTGACGGGGACAAGTCCTCAGTTAAACATATCGGTGAATAGCGCAGTTTGGTAGCGCATCTGGTTTGGGACCAGAGGGTCGGGGGTTCGAATCCCTCTTCACCGACCACTTTTAGAAAGCCTGCTCAATGAGCAGGCTTTCGTCGTTTTAGCGGTCGCAGATTTAGCTTTGATAGTATCGAACCAAATGGGGTTCGCCTGAAGTTAGAATATGGCTCTTCACCAACCGTATTAGAAAAAGCCGTAGCAGAAATGCTACGGCTTTTTTGCATTCGGTGGTATTTGTTTGGGACCTGTGGGGTGGGGACTGGTGCGCCAGTCCGATGGAATGCCAGTCCAATCGAATCCCTACTTCACCGACCACTTTCAGAAAGCCTGCTCAATGAGCTGGCTTTTGTCGTTTCAGCGATAGCAAATTTGACTTTGATAGTATCGAACCAAATGAGGTTCGACTGACGTTGGAATATGGCGCTTCACCGACACGTATTGAGAGGAAGGCTCTACAGAAATGTAGGGCCTTTTCATTTTTTAGAGCGAGTAAATATATTACTTGATGTCACACGAGATGGTGCTGATAGGAGTTTCAGAAGTTGTGAAGCAAACATAAGCGGTCTTTGGATGGTTTGGACCAACTTTGATGTAACCTGCTTTTAGTTCGTCTTCATCAAACGTGACAGAGTGAGATTTGCTCGTACTTCCATCAAAATAAACAGCTTCAAAGCCTTGATTCATCATATGTGCGACGCGATTTCGGGTGTGGTTAGTGGAAAAAGTGATGTTCGCACAACGCATCATTGGTTTTTCGGTAATAAGAAACTGGCCACTCTCTTTATCTAATACCCCGCCTTTTGCTTCCGGGGTTATATCAATAGCTTGAAAATTTTCTACGTTACATGACGGTTTAGCATAAGCAAGCGATGAAGTGAGCATCATGCTGCTCACGCATAGGAACAAAGCTTTAAATTTCATATGAGTTATTATGTATCCACATAGGTTAGAGTCGTTTTAGCAGAGGAGTAAACCATTGTCAGTGATCGTGTTAGCGTGATGCCTTGCTATTCATCATTGATGAGGCCGGCTGCCTTCAAATAAATTTCTAAATATGGCACCTAGCTTGGCGGGTTTTACCGAGTGGTTTTATGTCAAAGCCCCTTTTTTTAAGCAGCTCAATCAGATTATCTTTACCAACTAAATGCAAACTGCCGACAACAACGGTATAGCGACCCGAACGTTGAGGTAGGACACTGCCAGTATCAAGTTTTTTTGCCCAATCTCGATTGCGCTCATATAAGAAAGCCTGATTAAAATCTTCTGTTGCTTGATCGGTTAATGATGCCTCGACCAACATACTACCATCACCGCTCTTCCAGCTTTCTATCAAACACTGAACCAATTCTTCCCCACCGTCATATTCTTCAATTGACGAGAGGAGCATCTCTTTACCGCCTTCTGATTGACCTGCTATTAAATCGATTTGGAATTGCACGGACTCCAGTGGAATGACCGGGATTTGTTTTTTATCAGCGAGTCCTATTAAGTGGATGTCGACCCCTTTATCAGAGACATACCCCAGTTTGTTGACTAAAGCGAGTTGGATGGTTAATGCAGTCGTCCATGGTGGAGAATTTAAAAGTTGAGTTTCTGGCAACCCTAAATCTTGTGCTATCTCGACTAAGTGGCGACGTTGAGCCTTGTCTAAAACATCTTTAGAAAGGATGGTTGTTTGTGGGTAAACCAAGCCTTCAGAGTTTCTGACATCAGCTTCGATAATCAATCCAGCGCTTTGGCTTAAGTGCTGAGTAATAGTTTTAGGGAGTGGGTACATCGTTTTATCGCCCACATGCACAGAGCCAATGATCATCAGCTCGGTTCCCCCTTTTTTTGCTAACCAATGTTGCGGCTCTGCATAAGAAGAAAAGGGAGCAAAGGCAACAAGTAGGGATGATATGAGTGTCAAGAGACGAAACATAGAATGGTCCTCAAGTAAGATACCTTTAAACTTTATACGCAAAAATGCTTGAGGTTAAGTGCAATTTCTCTAGTGGGGATATTCGACAAAATCGTCATTTCTAAAAATATTGACGAGTTTTGACAACGAATAAATGAGAGTCACTTCACGAAAGATAAATAGGTAATTCGCTTACTAATGGTTCACAAAATAATTAGGCGTGATCCAAATCTTACAAAAGCAGTCGTAACTCATGAATATTAGTGACCTAGATCGCAGCAAACTCGTCAAAACAAGTTGTTCGATTTTGACGTAGCTTGTAACTTCATGAAAGTTAAGTTTTTATGGTTTTTGCTGAGTATCATTTTTTGAACTAGATCACTTCCTATTTCTATTTATTTTACGCTTAGAAATAACTGGTTGTATGTTGAATGCAACTGTTAGGCCCCTCGCATTTGAGGAGCCGCGATTTTTATCATTGTCGTTTTGAACCACTGACTTTTTTGGGGAAGTAAGATGTTTAAACCTAGTCTGATTGCTGTTTCTGTTATCACCACATTAGCAGGTTGCTCTGCTCTGCAAAGCTCTGAGCAACAAGCTGTAAATTCACTGGCTAATAACCTTGATATTCAATACCAAGTGTTGACTAACCACGGTGCAAACGAAGGTCTTGCTTGTCAGGATTTAGGAGCTGAGTGGGCGTCTTGTAACAAGGTGAACATGACGCTAGTTAACCAAGGTGAAGCGGTTAACTCTAAAGATTGGGCTATCTACTTCCACAGCATTCGTCTGATTTTGGATGTAGATAATGATCAGTTCAAAATTTCTCGTGTAACGGGTGACCTACACAAACTGGAACCAACAGATAAGTTTGATGGCTTTGCGGCGGGCGAAGAAGTGGTACTTCCACTAATTGGCGAATATTGGCAGTTATTTGAAACCGACTTTATGCCGGGCGCTTTCGTGGCTGCACCAAACGCAGAACCTAAGATGATCGCTTCTCTTAACACAGAAGACGTTGCGTCTTTCGTGACTGGCCTTGAGGGTAACAACCTAAAACGTACGCCAGATGACAACAACGTATTTGCAAACGCTCTGTCTCGCTTCGAGAAGAACGAAGACCTAGCAAAACAAGATGTATCAACCACGTTACTACCAACGCCAATGTCTGTTGAAGCAGGCAAAGGTACAGTAGATATCGCGGCGGGTATTGCGCTGCCTAAAGACGCATTCGATGCGACTCAATTCGCAGCAATTCAAGATCGTGCAGAAGTGGTAGGTGTGGACGTTCGTGGTGATCTTCCTGTAAGCATCACTGTTGTTCCTGCAGACTTCACTGGTGAATTGGCTAAATCTGGTGCTTACGAGATGAGCATCAAAGGCGATGGTATTGCGATTAAAGCGTTTGACCAAGCAGGTGCTTTCTACGCAGTACAATCTATCTTTGGCCTGGTAGATAGCCAAAATGCTGATTCTCTACCACAACTGTCTATTCAAGATGCACCTCGCTTTGATTACCGTGGTGTGATGGTGGATGTAGCTCGTAACTTCCACTCTAAAGACGCAATTCTTGCAACGCTAGACCAAATGGCAGCGTACAAGATGAACAAACTTCACCTTCACCTAACCGATGATGAAGGCTGGCGTTTGGAAATCCCAGGCCTACCTGAGTTGACAGAGGTTGGCGCTAATCGTTGTTTCGATACACAAGAGAAAAGCTGCGTACTGCCTCAGCTTGGTTCCGGTCCAACGACAGACAACTTTGGCTCTGGCTACTTCAGTAAAACAGACTACGTGGAAATCTTGAAATACGCGAAAGCGCGTAACATTGAAGTCATTCCCGAAATCGATATGCCAGCACACGCGCGTGCAGCGGTAGTATCAATGGAAGCACGTTACGACCGCCTGATGGAAGAAGGTAAGGAAGCTGAAGCGAACGAATACCGCCTGATGGATCCTCAAGATGCTTCTAATGTCACTACGGTTCAGTTCTACGATAAGCAAAGCTTTATCAACCCGTGTATGGAATCTTCCACTCGCTTTGTAGATAAAGTGATTTCAGAAGTGGCAGCAATGCACGCTGAAGCTGGGGCACCGCTAACGACATGGCACTTTGGTGGCGATGAAGCGAAGAACATCAAGCTTGGCGCTGGTTTCCAAGACGTGAACGCGCAAGACAAAGTTAGCTGGAAGGGCACGATTGATCTGTCGAAACAAGACAAGCCATTCGCGCAATCTCCACAATGTCAGGCGTTAATCGCAGACGGCACAGTGAGCGATTTTGCTCACCTACCGAGTCATTTTGCACAAGAAGTATCAAAATTAGTTGCTGAGAAAGGCATTCCAAACTTCCAAGCATGGCAAGATGGTTTGAAATACAGCGAGAGTGAGAAAGCATTCGCAACAGAAAATACGCGTGTTAACTTCTGGGACGTTCTTTACTGGGGTGGTACATCATCAGTGTACGAGTGGTCTGAGAAAGGTTACGACGTGATCGTTTCTAACCCTGACTATGTGTACATGGACATGCCATACGAAGTTGATCCGAAAGAGCGTGGTTACTACTGGGCAACACGTGCAACTGATACGCGTAAGATGTTTGGCTTTGCACCAGAGAACATGCCTCAGAACGCAGAAACCTCTGTAGACCGCGATGGCAACGGCTTTACTGGTAAAGGTGAAATAGAAGCGAAACCTTTCTACGGTCTATCAGCACAGCTTTGGTCTGAGACAGTACGTAACGACGAGCAATACGAGTACATGGTATTTCCTCGCGTACTAGCAGCCGCAGAGCGTGCATGGCACCGTGCAGATTGGGAGAATGACTACAAAGTCGGTGTTGAGTACTCGCAAAACTCTAACCTAGTTGATAAAGCATCGCTAAACCAAGACTACAACCGCTTTGCGAACGTACTTGGCCAACGTGAACTGGCTAAGCTAGAAAAATCTGGTATCGACTACCGCCTTCCAATTCCTGGTGCGAAAGTAGAAAACGGCAAGCTAGCTATGAACGTTCAGTTCCCTGGCGTTGAACTGCAATACTCGTTAGACGGTCAAAATTGGCTGACTTACGCAGACAATGCTCGTCCAAGTGTGAAAGGAGAAGTGTTTATCCGCTCTGTATCGGCGATAGGGGAAAGAGCAAGCCGCGTAACTAGCGTGAAATAACCTTAATCTTCTCAGCTAAATTTAAGCAAACCCTCAATGTCATGTTGAGGGTTTCTTTATTTTCATGGGAAATTAAGTGTGACCAATGTCTGATTATTTTTCATTGATAAATAAGTTTTAGCTTGTAATGGTCAGGGTTATTGTGAACTGGATCGACTTAATTTGCTAAATGTCAATAAATTACCTGTTTATGTTCACACTTCTATTTTTTGAATCATTATAGAAAAATACGGTAAGTGCCTGTATTTACTATACTTTTATCAGGGTTGTTGAGCGTCGGTTTGAACAAGATCACTTTTTAAAATGTTTTATTTTCCATCGCGAATTAATTGGAACAATATTGCGATCGCCAAGGAGGCACATTCCAAAGTTTGCGATAAAAGGGAAGAGAAGCCCTTTAAAACCGTCGCATAACGTGAATAAATAAAGGCAGTAATTATGAAAAACATTTTTGCACTGAGTGCTCTTTCTCTCGCTTTCGCTTCTAGCGCTTTTGCTGGTTCTTCTTACGTAACAGGTAACGTTCAATTCCACGATGATGGTCGAATCCATGGTTCGGACGTTACGTCTACACTGGAAGCTGGTCATACTTTTGATAACCAATTTGGTGGCTTTACGGTTTACACCGAGTTTGATGGTATTCAGCTGGGTAAACTGGAAACAGAAAACGGTGGCGCGGGTAACACAACACCAGCAATCACTGTGGGTGGTGAGCAGTCATTTAACATTACCGATCATTTATGGGTTGCAGCGGGTTACCAACACTTGTTCTCTGCTGGCGAGAACGTACAGTACCGTCCATTGGTTAAGATCGGTTACAACTTCGATAACGGTATCTCGCTAAGTAACCGTACTCGTGCGCATATTGATGCGACAGACGCAGATGCGGATACAGATTACCGTATGGATAACCGTATTGGTTACGTGATGAATGAAGATGTGACGCTAAGCTACAACAACGTCTACATGATTGAAGCGGAAACGATGGACCACGAACTTCGCGCAACGTGGACACGTAAAGGTGTTCAGCCTTACTTTGAGTTCCGTAGCCAAGCACACGGTGCAGAAAACGCAAGTGGTGATAGCCTAGTTAACAATGCGTTTGTATTTGGTGCCTCTTACGGCTTCTAATCTTATATTTGTCTATTAAGAAAAAGCCCAGCAATTGATTTGCTGGGCTTTCTTGTTATTTGTCGTTGCCTTCGTGGTGGCTATATTCGAACACTTGGCCTTTTTCGTTAAACGCGTAAACAGTGTAGCTGTCTTTTTTATCGCCATACTCCATACCAGGGGAACCCATTGGCATGCCCGGTACCGAGAGCCCTTTTGCGTTACGTGGTGGATTTTCTAAGAATGCTTTAATGTCTTCGGCTGGAATGTGACCTTCGAACACATAGCCGTTGATTTCTGCTGTGTGGCAAGAGTAAAGCTGTTCGTTCTTGATGCCTAGATCGCGTTTTATGGCGTTCATGTCATCGTGCAATTTCTCTTCGACCGTAAATCCGTTCTCTTCCATGTGTTTTGTCCATTCACCACAGCAGCCGCAGTATGGCGATTTGTGGTTAATGACATCAGCTGCCAATACGTTGGCGGATGCGGTCGCAAGCATTGCAAAGGTCAATAATTTCAACTTCATAATAGCCTCAAATATAAGTGGTTATTTTACTGAAAAAAGTCGTAGTCGATTTGCATTACTAACGACAGTAATAGATGACAGCGCCATTGCCGCACCTGCGACAACTGGGCTGAGCAAAAATCCAAATGCAGGATAAAGTACGCCTGCGGCAACAGGGATCCCCAGTGAGTTATAAACGAAGGCACCAAATAGGTTTTGCTTCATGTTTTTAAGTGTAGCGCGCGACAGTTCAATCGCATGTACCACCGCCATTGGTGACGTGTTAAGGATGGTCATTTGCGAACTTTCAATGGCGACATCACTGCCGCTACCCATTGCAATACCAAGGTTGGCTAACGCGAGAGCAGGGGCGTCGTTAATGCCATCCCCCACCATTGCCACAACATGGCCTTGGGATTGAAGTTGCTCAATGTGCTGAGCTTTCTCATCTGGCATTACTTGAGCGATTACTTCATCAATACCAAGTTCTTGACCGATAGCGTTGGCTACGTGTTGGTTGTCACCCGTCAGCATTACCGTTTTGATGCCTTGCGATTTTAATGCAGAGAGCGCGTGTTTTGCATCCGATTTGATTGGGTCAGCAATGGCGATCAGGCCGACTAACTCACCATCGAGCGCAACGGCAACCGGAGTCCATGCATTCTGAGCGCATTCGTCAATTGCATCCTGAAGAGCCTCTGTTGCAACGTTTTCCGCTTGCATAAATTGAAGCGAGCCAATAAGCAGCGGTTTACCTTGATACGTTGCCAAAATGCCGCGTCCGCGAACGTTTTCAAATTTATCGAGAGTCACTTCTTGTGTGTCGTGCTGATTAGCAAAGTCGCATACCGCTTTTGCTAGTGGGTGCTCTGACTGACGCTCGGCGGCGTACGCCAACCCCAACAGCTCTTCTTGGCTGGTGGTGTGAGTAAACACTTGCTGCACACTTGGTTTACCTTGGGTAAGCGTGCCTGTTTTATCGAACACAACCGTATCTATTTTACTCGCTAGCTGCAGGGCATCAGCATCTTTGATCAAAATGCCGAGTTCTGCGGCTTTACCCACTCCCACCGTAACAGAAAGTGGGGTTGCTAAGCCTAGAGCACAAGGGCAGGCGATGATAAGTACGGTTGTGGTGACCACCAGCATATAGCTCGCTTTTGGCTCTGGGCCAACGGCAAACCAAACAAGCGCGGCCAGTATTGCTATGCCTACAACGACAGGGACAAACACCGATGAAATCTGGTCTGCCAATTTAGCGATGGCGGGCTTACTGCTCTGAGCGCTGCGCACCATACGAATAATACGTGCGAGCATCGTATTTGCGCCGATTCCGGTAGCCTCTATAGTGAGAGAGCCGTCGGTATTCAATGTCCCTGCGGATACATGAGCCTCTTGTGCTTTTAATACAGGAACGGGTTCACCAGTTAGCATGGACTCATCGATATACGATTCACCATTGATTACCGTACCGTCGACGGGCACTTTCTCTCCCGGCTTGATACGTAACTTCATTCCTAGAGTGATTTCTTCTACCGCGATTTGTTTATCACCTTTCTCAGTGATGACGGTCGCTTGTTGAGGCTGTAAGTTCACCAAAGCCTGAAGCGAGCGAGTTGTATTTGCTTTCGCTTTGGCTTCTATATAGTGACCAAGTGAAATCAAACCAATGATCATCGCGCTGGCTTCGAAGTAAACATGACGAGATGCCATTGGGAACCAATCTGGGAAAATCACCACAAGCATAGAATAGAACCACGCTGCGCCAGTACCGAGCGCAACTAAGGTATCCATCGTGGCGCGCTTGTGAGTGGCCGCTAACCAAGCGTTACTAAAGAACTGTTTTCCGGCAGTGGCAAGCAGCAGCAAACACACAATACCGATCGCGCCCCAAACCAATTGGTCATTGGTGTTGCGAATCATCATGTTGCCACCAGCAACACCCCAAATCATCAAAGGGGCACCTACAACAAGGCCGGCAATTGCATCCAACTTAAAACGTTTTTGCTGTTGACGCTGTTGCTGCGCTTGCTTTTCTTGCTGTGTCGCGGCGTCTTGTAAAACCTCGCCTTGGTAACCCGCTTGTTTGACAGATTGCAAAATAGATTGATGTAACGAATCTGAGTCTTCAGTCACAAACACCAGTGCGCTTTGTTCTGCGAGGTTTACCTGAGCTTTTTCAACCCCTTGTACATTAGTAAGGGCTTTTTCTACTGATGCGACACAGCTTGCACAGGTCATACCTTGAATCAACATCTGTAGTTGAGCCGTGCCTGCTGGTTGCTCGTCAGGCGCTGCTTGGTCGCCTTTTTCGCTTTGATATGTCTGGCTTTGGCGTTGATCGGGAGTGATTGCCTTGTGCTCTTCAGCAACTGAGTTATCAGTAACAGCGCTATTGTTGGCCGTATAGCCCAAGCTGGCAACTAGCTCAATGACTTGTTGCTCGGAGAGTAGGGTACGAATCTCTAAGTGCGTTGTTGAAGCCTCGAAAGAAATAACGTCTTGATGAGAGTCTAATAAAGACGAGAGTTTTTTCACGCAGCCGCCACAGCTTAAGCCTGAAAGGTTTAACTCGTACTGATTTCCTGCTTGGTAACCAAGAGATTCAATTGATGAAACAAGCTCTTTAAGCGAGGACTCGGTTTTGACCTCTACTTGCGTTGGGGACAAAGTGAGGATCTCTACATCGTGATTCGCATGTAAAGCCTTCTCAACTTTTCTCGCACAGCCCATGCAGTTGAGCCCTGATAAAGGTATAACAAACTGATACATAATCTGCACCTCAATAATAGTGATACATTGAGCTTAAACCTTCCTGCAAGGGTAAGGTCAATACCCATTTTTTGTTCTCAACAATTTCGTCAAAATCGCTTGAATCACAAAAGTTCACTGCCATTTTACTTGCGAGTGATCTCAAGGTTTTTTCTCTCTGAATATAAAGTTCCGTTAAAACACCTAAAAGATGAATGAAGTCGCTCACGCTTTTAAGATGCTCTCAATGTCAGTTCAGTGTCAAGAAGTGCTTTTAACGTTTTTAACTTTTTATATTTGAACTTAATTATTTGATTATTAAGTATTTATATTATTTTTGATCTTCTCATTTTGAAGTCGCTCAGATTGCTGTAGGGAAAGTTTTTTAGTGCGAAAAAAGTTTGTCATATTTGCCCCGTCCAAACATTGTTTCAAGTTCCTGCCATGTCCTAGTTAGCGAATTTGAAAATGGAAAAAACTAAAAAATATAGGGGTTAAAAATGTCTTACCTAAAGAAAAGCCTACTTGCTACGGCAATCACAGGCATGATGTTCAGTGGTGCTGCATTTGCTGATGGTGCAAACAGTGACGCAGCAAAAGAGTTCCTAACCAAAGATTCATTCTCTTATGAAGTTTACGGGATCATCGCGATGCAGGCCGCGTACCGCGATTACGATTCTGGCAACAAAGCAACGGACGATGATCTAGGTGGCATGCAGCTAAACAACGAATCTCGCATCGGTTTCCGTGGTAAAAAACAATTTGCTAACTTCGGCCCTACTTTTATTTGGCAAATCGAAGGTGGTTACGTTGACCCTAGCTTTGGCGGCGAGGGTGCAGGTCTTGGTGAACGTGACACATTCGTCGGTTTTGAAAGTGCATCTTGGGGTCAAGTTCGTTTAGGTCGTGTATTAACACCGATGTACGAATTAGTTGACTGGCCTGCATCTAACCCAGGTCTCGGTGACGTTTACGACTGGGGTGGTGCAATCGGTGGTGCTAAGTATCAAGACCGCCAATCAAACACCATTCGTTGGGACTCGCCAATGTATGCGGACAAATTCTCTCTAGATATCGCGGCAGGTGCAGGTGACAAAGCGGGTCTGGGTGAAGGTGATGATTACTGGGGTGGTATCGCAGCGCACTACAAAATTGGTCCAATTCAGTTAGATGCCGCATACGAGGGTAACCGTAACATTAAGATGGAAGGCCAAACGTGGGAAAACAACACATACTTGGTGGGTGCTCAAGGCTGGTTTGATAACGGTATTTCTTTCTTCGCGCAATACAAATACATGGAAGCTGACGCAAGCAACGGCGTGAGTGAGAAGCAAGACGCAATGTCTGCCGCTATCATGTACACCACTGGTGATTGGCAATACAAACTGGCTTACGCAGCTAACTTCGATCTAGAGCGTGACGGTAAGACCATTAACGATACAGCAGACGATGTACTATCTGCACAAGTTATGTATTTCGTAGACCCATCGGCAGTGCTTTACGTACGTGCTCGTACTCTAGACTTTGGCGACGGTGCATATCAACTGGATAAACCAACAGAAGCGCGTTGGAAATCTGCGGACTACGATGAGTTCTCTGTGGGTGTTGAATACTACTTCTAATAAAGAAGCAGCTAAAAGGGCGGAAACGCCCTTTTTGTCTTGATACTGATTCAAATAAGCCTTTGGAATGACTGGCCTGTAAGTTTTAGAGGCTTATCTAAATTGGTATAAAGTGAGAAACCACGATGAAAAAAACAACGACACTTCTCGGACTTTGCGCAATGCTTTCTGCGCCTGCTTTTGCTGCTCAACTGACTCTGCAAGCTGAACTGGTTCCTCGCGTTCTCAACGGTGAGTTCGTGTACCCTGAGTGGATTTCCAAAAATAACAGCATCGAGCTGAAGGACGGGGAAAATCAGTTGGCGGTGACGGTTGGACAAATTGTCTTTGAAGATGGCAAGCGCCGTAAGTTCGATTCGCAGCCACTGGTATTAGAGTTTGAAGCAGAAAAAGACGCCGAACTATCGCTGACTTACAAAGCGTTCCGTACCATCGAAGAAGCGAAAGCTTTTGAACTCGATCCAAAAGTGGTATTGAAAGACAAACACGGAAAAGAAGTGGCATTCTCTATGGTTCAACTTCGTAAAGGTGGCTTGCAAGGTTTTCGTGATTACGAGCGAGAAGTGGCTGACTATAACAATGCAATGAACAAAGAATCGACCAAGGCAAGCATTGCGTCTTCTCCGGCGGAAACCAAAACAATCAAAGCATCGTTTAATGAGTTAAGCCGTGAAGAGCAGCAAGAATTTATGCAATGGGCGATGCGTAACCTGAAGTAATTTCGTTCTGCACTTTAACAGTAAATAGGAGGGCAGTACCTTTATTGGTGCTGCCCTGTTTGTATTTCTGGTGTCAAACCGATTGTAGAATTGACTTACGGTGGTAAAATGTCGCCACTTTTATCCTTGACATTACAACGAGAGATCTCTCGTTGCTCATTACCCCTAAGGAACTCAAATGACGGTTAAAACTCGTTTTGCTCCTAGCCCAACTGGCTATCTACACGTTGGTGGTGCGCGTACTGCACTTTACTCTTGGCTATACGCTAAAAACCAAGGTGGTGAATTCGTTCTACGTATCGAAGATACAGACCTTGAGCGTAACTCTCAGGAAGCGGTTGATGCAATTCTTGAAGGCATGGAATGGCTAGGCTTGGAGTGGGATGAAGGTCCTTACTACCAAACTCAACGTTTTGACCGTTACAACGAAATGGTTGATAAGCTGTTGGCAGAAGGCAAAGCTTACAAATGTTACGCGTCTAAAGAGCTGCTAGATGAAATCCGTGCAGAGCAAGAAGCAAACAAAGAAATGCCTCGTTACGATGCGAACCATCCAAAAATCAAAGCGGCAAACGAAGCGGCAAAAGATGGCGATCCATGTGTTATCCGTTTCCGTAACCCAAAAGAGGGCAGCGTAGTATTTGATGACCAAATTCGTGGTCGCATCGAAATCCGCAACGACCAAATGGATGACTTAATCATCCGTCGTACTGACGGTTCACCTACTTACAACTTCTGTGTAGTTGTGGACGACTGGGACATGGGTATCACTCACGTTGTTCGTGGCGAAGACCACATCAACAATACGCCTCGTCAAATCAACATCTACGAAGCACTAGGTGCGCCAGTACCAACGTTTGCGCACTGTGCAATGATCTTGGGTGATGACGGTGCGAAACTGTCTAAGCGTCATGGTGCAGTATCAGTCATGCAATATCGCGATATGGGTTACCTGCCTGCAGCACTAAACAACTACCTAGTGCGCCTAGGTTGGTCTCATGGCGACCAAGAAATCTTCTCTCAAGAAGAGATGATCAACCTATTCAGCCTAAATGCAGTATCTAAGTCAGCGTCTGCATTCAACACGGACAAACTGCAATGGTTGAACAACCATTACATCAAGAACTCAGATCCTGCGTACGTTGCAGAGCACCTACAATGGCACCTAGATCAACAAAAACTAGACGTAACGAATGGTCCTGCTATCACTGACGTGATCAAGCTAGTGGGTGAGCGTTGCAACACGCTGGTTGAGCTAGCTGAGCAAATCCGTTACTTCTACGAAGATTTCTCTGAGTTTGAAGCGGGCGCAGCGAAGAAACACTTACGCGGTGTGGCTAAAGAGCCTCTAGAGCTTGCTCTAGCGAAAGCTGAAGCACTGACCGAGTGGACAACAGCAAACATCAAAGATGGCGTTATCGCAGCAGTCTGTGAAGAGCTAGAAATTGGCATGGGCAAAATCGGTATGCCATTACGTGTTGCTGTAACAGGCGGCGGTCAATCTCCTTCTGTCGATGCAGTAATGGAACTGGTTGGCAAAGAGCGTTGTGTTGCTCGTATTAAGATGGCGCTTGAGTTCATTGCTGAGCGTGAAGCAAACGCATAATTGCTTTGAACTAAAGGTTCTTTTGAATAAATAGTCACAAAGCCGCGGTAAACACCCGCGGCTTTTTTGTATCTGAATCCTAGATAATGAGAAACCTTCTCATATGTCGGTGAAGGATGTGGTATTTAGGACCGTAATTCACCTAGGTATGGATAAGATTTTTTAATCCAAATATCGTTGGCATGAATAAAAAACGAGCGATTATATATCAAATGTCTGATTGATTTTTATCCACCTTCCTTAAAGTTCCATTTTTGTTGTCTCATTTTTAAGAAAAAACTTTGCTTAAGTTGTAGTGTTCCAGAAAATAAAGCAAACGTTTGCGTCGTGATTGTGTGGGGATTTTTTTGCTTAAGATCACATGTTGTTGAGATTTTTGATGACAATAAATTGACAGAATTGGGATTTTTCTCGCGATTTCTTAGCGTTATAGTTCACCCCGTCAGTGATACCGAGATGGCGATATGTATCACTGAACAGGAAATGTACGTAAGTAGCTTCCATAAAAAAAATGCATGTGCATAAAAAGAAGCTGACTAAGTATCTCACTCAAGGAATGAATAAAAAGAATTGAAATACAACGTCAGTCAGACGGCGCATTTCGGCATCTAACAAAAGAACTTCTTTAGAGGAATCAATAATGAAAAAATTAGCAGCGGTAATTTCAGCGTCTCTACTTATGGCTTCAGCAGCACAAGCAGAAGTATACGTTGGTGGTAAGATGGGTAAGTCATGGATGGAAGACGCGTGTGTAGCGGGCCAGGCTTGTGACAAAGACGACTCTACTCTTGGCGCTTTTGTTGGTTACGAAATGAATAAATACTTCGCAGTAGAAGCAGGTTTCGACAACATCGGTGATTTTAACCAAACTTCTTTCGGTGGCCATGTAGAAGCAATCACTCTTGCACCTAAATTCAGCCTACCAATCACTGAAGACATCGCACTTTACGGTAAAGTGGGTGGCGCTTACGTAATGTTTGATGGTAAAGATGATTACTCTTACCTAGGCGCAGCTGGCCTTGAGTTCAACCTAAGCCAAAACGTAACTGCTCGCGCGGAATACCAAACTCTGACTGATATCAGCAACGATGTAACTCGTGCGACAGGTAACACAGCAACACTGGGTGTTTCTTTCAAATTCGGTGGCAACGATGAGCCAGTAATCGTAGAAGAGCCAGTTGTTGTTGAAGAAGTGGTTGTAGAAGAAGTGGTAGAAGAGCCAGTAGTTGTAACGAAAACATTCGAAACTCAAACAATCGGCACTGGTAGCTTTGATCTAAACAGCACAACTCTAAAACCAGAGAGCGCTGCAAAACTTGATAACCTAGTTGCTTTCCTAAACGAGCACCCACAAGCGAACGTTGAAGTTGTAGGTTACACAGATACTTCTGGCCCAGCAGCTTACAACCTAAAAGTTTCTGAGAAACGCGCGGAATCTGTAGCTAACGCACTTGTTGAAAAAGGCATTGATTCATCACGTATTCAAGCGCGTGGCGAAGGTGAAAACAATCCAATCGCTTCAAACGACACTCGTGAAGGTCGTCAGCAAAACCGTCGCGTAGAAATCGTTGTTCCAGAATTTGAATACCAAGTTCAGCAATAAGCTTCTATCCGACCGTAGTATAGAAGACTAAAGCTGAAAGCCCCAAAGAGTTCGCTCTTTGGGGCTTTTTCATTTCTATTTGAAACGGACTGAAAAGCTAAAAATGGTAAACATCACTTGAGGTCAATGCTGTTTAAGCGCCCCATGAATGTTAGGATTTCCAAGTTGTCTTTATGTGCTTCTAACAACGCTTTTTTGGTTTGCATGTAGGCGGCAAGCTTGCCGTATTTACTAATAGAGCGAACCACCGTTTTGTATTTGTAGTCACCGTCATCATTGAACTCTCGCCACTTAGCGATGTAACACGTATCTCGGTTATCTGGGTTTTCAAGAGTGGGGTTAGGCTTGTGAACAATTTTTGGCTCAACGCTGTGTGGAAGTCTGGTCATGAGGTAAGGATCCTTCAAAAGACGTCGCCAAAATTTGCCCCACATTTGCCGGCCTAATTCGTTTCTCAGCTTAATGGCTTTTTGTAAGCCTTTCTTTTCTCCAATACGAACAAACCCAACCGAGCGGTGCAGTACCGTGTCCTCGGGGGTATGGATATGAATCTTAAAGGCAGTCTTGCCTTTAGAAATAAAGCGGTGTCCAGTGTTAGTTATTAAATTGCTCTTAGACATAGTGCTAACTAATAATTTTATTAATAGCTAAAAGGGTAAGCAAAACTCATAGATAATTAAAGTAATAAAATACAAAACTGTAAATAGGGCTTGTTGAAATGATTTCAAGGGGAAGAGGTCGGAACAGTAAAAGGTTTTATCTCGTCGAGTAAAGGAGCGAGGCGATCATATTGATTACTGAGGAAATTGTTTCACACGTTACTTGGAAACGCTCTGTGAAGCTCGAAATAGTGGATACAAAAAAGCCTTAGCTCAAGTGGGAACTAAGGCTATGATATGGCGCCCCCAGTAGGATTCGAACCTACGACCTGTCCCTTAGGAGGGGACTGCGCTATCCAGCTGTGCCATGGGGGCGTAATACCAATAGTTGCAGTTCATTGAACCGTTTTACTGAATGCAAACCTAGCAACTCTGTTTAGGTCTTTATAAGTATCACTTTGAACGACTTACTACGGTCATTGGTATAATCAAATAAGATGCGCTGCCTATGATATTCAAAAGTGAGCATATCTCAAGACTTAATGTTTGCTTTTATAGGATCTTGTTCATTACGTCGCCAATTTGAACACTAGAGACTAAATTTGGCTGATCAATCGTCAGCTCGGCTTCGTGTTCGTATATACGTGATACCGTCAATGTAATTTCACTTTGCGATACTTTATTTCTTGGTAGTCCGTTTTGGTCGATAAATGATGCGGTGTGCCAAAGCTGCAATTTGTCTCCCTCTTTTACGCCATGCATACGGCCGAGATCTATCGTTACGGTATTGCCGAAGACAGCAACGACCTCTGGCAGCGTAATTTTGCAAGACAGCTCTGACTCTAGATCCAGCATTATATTGCGACTAACGCGTAGCATCATCTCGCCATAGGTCGACGCCCAAAAGCGCGCACTGCGAGTATCCACTTGGCTCGTTTTGGCAAATGGCCAACGCGCCACTTCACGGTAGGCTTTGTTGAAGACTTCATGGCCAGTTTTACCATCAAATACTTTCATCTCTAACGCAAACTGACGATTGATGATGTCATCTTGCAGTAGTTGAGATTCGACCGTCGCAGTGAGATCGGTAATGACTCCCCCAATGATGTATTGTGCGCCGTTATCTTGCGCGATCATTTGAGTACGAGCGGGATAGTTACTGCTAATTGAATAGTCCGTTGTACCCACAGATACAAAGCTGCGAGAGGTTTGATCCAGCTGGCGATTCACCACGCGGCTAAAATCGTCACCCACTTGGTAAATCTGTCCCATCACCGCTTGTTGTGGTGAGGCAACCTCAATATTGCCGACAAGGATCGTCTTTTTGTATTGGTCGGTGTGGCAACCCGTTGCCGATGGATAAATATCGACGCGAATTTTTACCTCGACTTTACCTCGACGTTTACGTTCAGACTCGACCAAAATGTAACGGACTTCATGGTTGGTAAACTGGTACTCGTTACGGCTTTCTTCTAATAGCGGCATCAAATTGCTAATACTGCCAATATCTGCGCCCGAAAAATTGACGGCTTTGAACAGCGCGTCTTCCAACGCATGGAGCCTTGCCGTTTCTTCTGAAGAAACGATAGTGGCAACGCCTGTTACTTCATACCAAGATGCCATTACTTTAAAAGGCACAAGCATCACTAAAGTGATTGAAAACAGACTGTTTAATATTTTTTTCATTGATTACAACCGTTCGGGTATAAATATTGCTTTAACAATTTCAGTGAAGTTTGGTGGATTTTTCTTCGTTAGGCAAACAAAGAAAAGCAAAGACTGTTCCAATATTCACTTTCTTAGAAAGGAATTAATCAAGAACGGTATCACCTCAGATTATCTGGAGAATCAAACCATGAAAAAGTGGCTTGTCGCCGCATCGATGATGACGCTTCTGACATCGTGCGCGTACTCACCGATTTACAATGGTAAAGAACCGTACTCGGGAAGCCAGTTCATGCTTATGGATAGTCCACGTCATACGATGGACTTTTTCATTGAAAGCATGACCGAAGACCTGATGGTTTCTAATGTGGCGGTATCTGCGCGGACACCGATTGCGATTACCTCGTTTGTTGATCTACAAAATATGGATGCAACAAACTGGTTAGGCAACTCGGTCTCGGAAGGTTTTATCCATCAGTTCCAGCGCCGAGGGTTTAAAGTGGTTGATTTCAAAACTACGGGCTCTATCCAAGTGACGCAGCAGGGCGATTTTGCTTTAAGCCGTGATTGGCAAGATCTGGCGCAAGAGCAACAAATTCAGTATGTACTGACCGGTACGATGCTGCGCCAAGAGGGCGGGGTGCTGGTCAATGCACGTGTGGTCGGTATGCAGAGCCGTGTGGTTGTAGCAACGGCGCAGGGTTTTCTTCCGGCTGACCGTATTGGTCGTGACTTAGATACGTTAAACAGTATCCGTACGCAAGATGGCGTGTTGATTCGCTCAGACCCAACCATTCGTCAGCCGTACACTGTGATTCTGCGTCCATAGGATAGAAGCATGAAGAAGTTATTATTTATTATTGCCACACTGGTATTGGTGGGGTGTCAGCCACTACAACAGATGCGTCAAGATGAAATCTTAGTGGCAGTGGGTTATGCGAGTGTCAGTGAGCAAACAGGTCGTACTGTTGAAGAGAAGCGTGTACGAGCGATGCGCGCATCAAAAATTGATGCTTATCGTGAGCTAGCAGAACAAGTTTATGGCATGCGTGTTAGTGGACGTGCCGAACTGCAAGACCAGCGTTTAGGTATTGAGAGCACTACAGGCGCGGTTGATGGTGTGATTCGCGGTGCAGAAGTCGTACGTAGTTATCTTGTTGAAGACAGTTACGTGACAGAGCTGCGTCTGGATATTCGTAAAATGGATAAGTTGCGTGATTACGGAGAAGTTCAACAGGTGCCTGAGAAGCGTCAACAAACCTTGTTCTAATGCACTAAGCGCATTACTTCAGAAGACCAGATAATCTTTCCCGCGGCTGATTGGCAACAATGAGTCGCTTTTTTATATCTACATTCTAGAGATGGTGTGGGGTAGGAGTGACGTTTAGGCTTTTATATTGGTGCCAAGTGTCGAAATAGTGTGGGTTTTGCCACCAGCATTGTAGGTCATGCCCACTTTGCCATGAGTTCGCTGAAGCATGTTATTGAGTTTATTGAAACTCAGCTGTGCGCGACTAAGCGATTCACCATTTACTTTGTTGACTTGTTGACAGTCGAGGACGATCGATTGGATTTGAGCAACAACCTGACTTAGGTGCTCATCTTCAGTAAGTTGATTGACGTGCGGGTGAGAGGCGATTCGCTGATCAGTCGTTCTAAGCTGAGCAATGAGTGTCATCTTCTGTTTGGCAATATTCTCAATCTCGGTAGAGACACGCGCAGTTATCGCTTGTGTTTCTTGACGCAAAACAGCAGAAAGTGCCTTAGCATTTTCTAGTTGGAAATTGACGAGATCGACTAATGCTGCCATAAAATACTTACCTTCGGCCTAAGTCAGTTAGCTTTTGCCTTGCAATTCGTTTTCAAACTTAATCATGTTGTCGGCCAATTTTTCAGGATCGACTTTGTATGAACCGTTTGTGATTGCTTCTTTGATTGCCGCCACTTTGGCGCTGTCATAGGCCGGAGAAGCTGCCATATCTTTTTGGAGTTTGCTAACGGCTTTGCTTTGCTGGCTGAGTGATACAGCGTCTTGTTGTGCGGGTGCTTTTTTCGATTCAGTCGTGCTGGTAGCATTGGAATCGTTACGCGCAGGTGCACGACTTGTCGTCATCATTTGCCCTGAACGTATATTATCTATACCTGCCATGTTTAACCTTTGCCTTGTATCGTAATACTGGTATCCAGACTATCGACCAGTGCAAAAATAACTTTAGTCATTTTTTGCATTTTTATTGATCAGTTTAAACACGCTACCAGTGGCTATTAAAAATTAACAGTGATTTCCGCAATGCCAGTCACTATGCCTTCTATTATACGCTGTGACTTATCATTTTTCACTCTTACTTGATCGCCAGCCGCACCATCTTGCAATGCTGTGCCTTGCGTGGTGATTGTCATGCCAGAATTCACCGCTTTAATTGTGACCTTTTCATTCCGGCAAACGACACAGACATCATTACGCTCAACAACATCACCTAGGCGAACGTTGCGTTTTAGCTTTGCGCCAACCACTTGATCGTAGTTAGAAAAGCCATCTTTGCGAAAGCGCTGCAGCTCGATCATGGAAGTGGTGACATCCGACGCGCTGACGATTTCTCCTCTCCCTAGTGTTCGTGTTGCGACGATCATTGGCACTGATACCGAGATCCTCACAGGGACATAGACTTTCCAGTCATCAGGTGGACATTCCACTAGAACATTGATGTTGCTTCGAGTACTGCTGGTGGAAGAAGCTGACGTATCCAGGGGCACTGGGCAATCCGTTGCTTTTATTCTCGAGTCGATATCTGCCGCATTAACAGATAGCTCGCCACCATCAGGCTGATCAACTGTAGCAAGAATATGTTGTTCTGCTGCCGTTTTTATTTGCTCGATCTGATTATCTGAAGCTGAATGAACAAAAAAGCTAAACATACTGAGCAAAATGCCGATAGACTTAGCGTACTTTGTAATTAGCGCTCTACATATTGTCATAGTCAATGGTGTCGAAGTGAAAGTGAAATACGCCATACTGTCTCCCTGGTATCGTGCTTGCCAGTGGTAGAGTATCATTTAAAAACAAAAAGTTTGAGATGGAGATGAGCATATGACGGGGATTCTTGACTCGGTGAATCAGCGTACGCAACTCGTCGGTCAGAACCGATTGGAATTATTGACCTTTCGACTGATGGGCCGACAGCGCTACGGCATTAACGTATTCAAAGTGAAAGAAGTACTGCAGTGCCCTAAGCTGACTTCAATGCCAAATCTACACCCGCTGGTAAAAGGTATCGCTCATATCCGCGGCCATACCGTGTCCGTTATTGATTTGAGCCTGGCAATTGGTGGCCGCCCAACCACTGATCTGGATAAATGTTTTGTTGTTATCGCAGAATTTAACCGTACGATCCAAGCATTTTTGGTATCATCGGTTGAGCGTATTATCAATATGCATTGGGAAGCGATTTTGCCACCGCCAGACGGTGCGGGTAAAGCGCACTACTTGACCGCAGTGACGAACATCGACAACGAGCTGGTTGAAATCCTTGACGTTGAAAAAATCCTGGCAGAGATTGCGCCGGTTGATGAAACGATGGATTCCGCTATCGGTGAAGAAATCGCGCAAGCAGAACAAGAAAAGCCTATTGTACGCCGTATATTGATTGCTGATGACTCGACTGTCGCGCGTAAACAGGTAGAGCGTGCGATTACATCAATCGGTTTCGAGGTCGTATCTGTCAAAGATGGCAAAGAAGCGTACAATAAGTTGATTGAAATGGCTCAAGAAGGCAATATCTACGATCAAATTTCGTTGGTTATTTCCGATATTGAAATGCCAGAAATGGACGGCTATACCTTAACGGCTGAAATTCGCAGACATGCCGATTTGAAAGACCTTTATGTTATCCTCCATTCTTCATTAAGTGGTGTATTCAACCAGGCTATGGTTGAGCGTGTAGGTGCCAATACCTTCATTGCGAAATTTAACCCAGATGAATTGGGTAACGCGGTTAAATCTGCATTAACACAATAAAAGAGACATTAATGACTGCTATTACAATCAGTGATCAAGAGTATCGTGACTTTAGCCGTTTTCTAGAATCGCAATGTGGCATCGTGTTAGGTGATAGCAAGCAATACCTTGTGCGTAGCCGACTGAGTCCTTTAGTGACGAAGTTTAAGCTCGCATCGTTATCAGATTTGCTACGTGATGTTGTTACAGGGCGCAATCGTGAATTACGAGTGGCCGCTGTGGACGCGATGACGACTAACGAAACCTTGTGGTTTCGAGATACTTATCCGTTCACAGTTTTAGCTGACAAATTATTGCCAGAAGTAGCGGCAAGCAAGCGCCCAATCAAGATCTGGTCTGCAGCCAGTTCATCGGGCCAAGAGCCGTATTCTATTGCAATGACGATTCTGGAAACGCAACAGCGCAAGCCGGGTTTGTTACCAAACGTGTCTATTACAGCAACAGACATTTCAGCAAGTATGCTTGAAATGTGTCGTGCAGGTGTGTATGACAATTTGGCTCTAGGGCGCGGACTTTCACCAGAACGTCGCCGCACCTTCTTTGAGAATGCGGACGGTGGCCGTATGAAAGTCAAAGACAACGTCAAACGTTTGGTGAACTTTCGTCCACAAAACTTGATGGACAGTTATGCACTGATGGGTAAGTTCGACATTATTTTTTGTCGCAACGTGCTGATTTACTTCTCACCGGAAATGAAATCAAAAGTGCTTAACCAAATGGCGAGCAGCTTAAACCCTGGTGGTTATCTGCTGTTAGGGGCATCAGAGTCGCTAACTGGTCTGACTGATAAATTTGAAATGGTGCGCTGTAATCCGGGTATCATTTACAAGCTTAAATAGCGGTATCTCTTCATTGATAAAAAGCCTGACCTAGTGTCAGGCTTTTTTTGTTTGCTGGTTTCCTGCCTTCGAGTGTTTCCACGTTTTCACTTGCTAAATTGAAGCGCGATTTTGCTTTGTTCCCTCATCACGGTGTATCTTTATTAAGTGAACAAGGTGAAACGACATGACATTCCAGTCACTTTGGCTCACTTATTGCTATTCCAATGGGTGATAGCTATTAAGTAGATAGAGCGCTTTATGTTTTTGGCATGCTAATTGCTTTTTGGTTATCAATCACGGTCAGTTCTTAATTGTAGAGGCAAACATGGCTATATCTTTTGACAATGCACTAGGCATCCACCAGCACACGGTGGGCGTACGTGAGCGCAATGCTGAGGTGATTTCCACCAACATTGCACAAGCCAACACGCCTGGTTACAAAGCAAGAGGTTTAGACTTTGCGAAGGAATTGCAAGCGGCAACATCTGGGGCAAGCATTGGTCTTAGTCGTACGGATGGTCGGCATATTCCTGCCACTACAACGTTGGTCGGGGACAAGCTATATCGTCTTCCTACGCAACCTGATACGGGTGATGGCAACACGGTAGATTTGGATTTAGAGCGTAACTTGTTTATGCAAAACCAAATCAGACACCAAGCATCACTCGACTTTCTAGGCAGCAAATTCAAGAACTTAACCAAAGCAATCAAAGGGGAATAATTTAGATGAGCTTATTTAACGTTTTCAATGTGACAGGTTCCGCAATGAGCGCTGAATCCGTTCGTCTGAACACTACCTCAAGCAACTTGGCGAACGCCGACAGTGTCAGCAGCTCTGCGAAAGACACTTATAAAGCGCGCCATGCTGTGTTTGGTGCTGAGTTAAGTAACGCCATGCGTGGCGGTGATACGGTGCCAGTGAAAGTGATGGGTATTGTAGAAAGCGATAAACCGCTGAGTGCGGAGTACAACCCAGACCATCCCCTTGCAAACGAAGAAGGCTACATCTACAAGCCGAACGTGAATGTAATGGAAGAAATGGCGAACATGATTTCAGCTTCTCGCGCATACCAAACCAATGTGCAAGTAGCGGATTCTAGTAAACAAATGCTGCTGCGTACGCTGCAGATGGGTCAATAAGGATAAGGAGGTAGCGTATGGCCGGAATTAACAACGTTGGTCAAAGCGGCTTGTCCTATATCGACCAGCTTAAAAGTCTACAAGAGAGTAACAAGAAGACGGAAGAGAGCACGGGTAAGCAGGACCTAAAACAGGAAGACTTCTTATCATTGCTCACGAAGCAATTGTCTCAACAGGACCCTTTTAAGCCGGTAAGTAATGACCAGATGATTGCGCAAATGGCTTCATTTGCGACCGTTGATGGCATTGGCAAGATGAACACTCAGTTTGAGAGTTTGAACTCGTCAATGACATCAAACCAAGCGTTACAAGCTTCCTCTTTGGTAGGGCGTGACGTATTGGTCCCAGGAGCGGCAGGTGTGAAGCAGGACGACGCGCCAATGGCGGCAATGGTTAAGCTTTCACAATCTATCGATAATCTGTTTGTTCGTGTAGAGGATGAAGCTGGCCAACTGGTTCGTACTTTTGAGGTAGGGGCGAAACCAGCCGGCGACACGCGTGTGCTTTGGGATGGTAAAGATGAAAGCGGAAATCCACTGCCTGCTGGCAAATACAAAGTGAAAGCGTCTGGCTTAGTTGAAGGGGAGTCGCAAGAGTTCCCAGTATCGACATACGCCAACGTAAACAGCGTATTGCTCGGCAAAGGTGACGGAAACGTATTACTCAATCTGGCTGGTTTTGAATCGCCAGTTCGACTTGCAGAAGTTTTGGAAGTCGGCAAAGCGTAGTCATAGCTCGCTAGATTAGGAGATTTTGGAATGTCATATGTATCTTTAAGCGGTTTGTCCGCCGCCCAACTGGATTTGAACACCACCAGTAACAACATTGCGAACGCCAACACGTACGGCTTTAAAGAGTCCCGTGCTGAGTTTGCTGATGTTTACTCTAACTCTTTATTTACTAACGCAAAAACCACACCGGGTGGTGGTGCGCAAGCAAGCCAAGTGGCGCAGCAGTTCCATGAAGGCTCAAGCATTTACACCAACAACCCAATGGATTTGCGTGTTTCGGGTACAGGTTTCTTCGCCGTGGCGAAGGAGCGTCTGACTCCACAACAGAATGAACTGACACGTAATGGTGCATTCCATTTAAATAAAGAAAACTACATGGTGACCGCGAACGATGAGTTCTTATTAGGTTACCAAGTGGATCCAAGCTCTGGTGAGGTTTCTTCATACGAGCCACAACCTATCAATATTCCTGCTGAATTTGGTAAGCCAAAGCAAACAGCAAACATTGAAGTGGGCGTGAACTTGCCAGCTAACGGCGATTTGAAAGATCCAACTCAGTTTGATTTTTCAGACCCAGATACATACAACCGTTCAACCTCTTCGACTATTTATGACTCGATGGGTCAGTCTTACAAGCTAACGACGTACTACTTGAAAGATCAGACTCAGCCAAACACGTGGAACACTTACTACACCGTGACAGATAAAGAAGGTGAAAAGCCTTTAAATGTTGCGGCAGGTGATGCACAAACGCCAACAGGCCATGTGGGTCATACCATGAAGTTCAACAACGATGGTACGTTGGCGAGCTTGAACAATGGTCAGCCAATTACGTCTGTGGCACTGGGCGATCCGGCGACGAACACGACACCAGTCGATATGAATGGTGCCGATCCTGCGCAGACGCTTAACTTCGGTTTAGGCTCGGCAACACAGTTTGCTGCTCCGTTCGAACTGACCAAGTTCGATGAAGACGGTGCAACAACGGGCTTCCTAACCAAGGTTGACTTCGATGAAAACGGCAGCGTAATGGGGACTTACTCAAACGGTGAAAACGTCACATTGGGTCGTGTCGCGCTAGTACGTGTTCCAAACGAGCAAGGTCTGGATAAGAAGGGCGGTACGCAATGGGATTCAACTCAGTTCTCTGGTGACAAGATTTGGGGTGAATCTAACAAAGGCTCTTTCGGCACCATCAACAACGGTATGCTGGAACAGTCAAACATTGATATGACGCAGGAGCTGGTGGACCTGATTTCTGCTCAGCGTAACTTCCAAGCAAACTCACGTTCGCTAGAAGTGCACAACCAGCTACAACAAAATATCCTGCAGATCCGATAATCTGCATCATCAAGTTAGGCGAGCTTTCGCCGCTTGGCTTGATAATATCATGACATTCATCTGATGCTTAGCCTGAAAATACCTCAGTTCAGGTTAAGCATGCTTTGATCTCTGATTTGCCGCCGTTGCCGCCATGTGGATCAAAACCTTGCCCCTTGTTGCAGTTTTCTGCCACTGAAACCCCTCTTAATCTTTTGTTTCCTATTTAAGTGTTTGATAAATAAGCTCATTTTATGTTGGCATAACTATTGCTTTTACTCCGTGTACAGAGAAGTTTTTGGAGTAATTTATGGATCGCGCACTGTTTCTCGCAATGAGTGGGGCCAAGCAAAATATGCAGGCACTACAATTGCGTGCTAATAACTTGGCTAACGTAAGCACGACAGGGTTTCGTGCGGATTTAGCACAGGCTCGCTCAATGCAGGCTTATGGTGAAGGCCATCCTTCACGTGTGTTCAGCATGACAGAGCGTCCAGGGCATAACTTTGCTCAAGGTAGCGTGATTACAACAGGGCGTGATCTGGATGTGACGATTGAAGGCAGCGGCTGGATATCAGTACTCGATCACACGGGTAAAGAAGGGTTGACCCGTAACGGTAACCTAAAAGTTGATCAAAATGGCATGCTTACTAACGCAAGTGGCCATTTGGTGCTAGGTGAAAATGATGCGCCGATTACTTTGCCTATTCCTCTCTCCAAAATTGAAATCGGTCGAGATGGCACCATCTCTGTGCTTCCTCAAGGTGCCCCGGCAGAAGAATTCCAAGCGGTTGATCGCATCAAGCTTGTTAAGCCTAATGATCAAAGCTTATTTAAAGACACCAATGGCTTATTTCGCCATAAAACTCCAAACCAACCTTACGAAGCAGACGCTACTGTTAGCCTCCAGACAGGAGCGATTGAAGGCAGTAACGTGAATGCCGTAGGTGAAATGACCGCATTGATTGACTTACAGCGTCAGTTTGAAATGCAAGTCAAGATGATGAGCACTGCTGAAGAGATGGATAAATCTTCAGATTCACTGCTTCGTATGAGTTAACAGAGTTAGAGGTTCACTATGCATCCAGCACTATGGGTAAGTAAAACAGGTCTAGACGCCCAACAAACCAACATTGCCACGATTTCGAACAACTTGGCGAACGCCTCTACTGTGGGCTACAAAAAGAGCCGTGCGGTATTCGAAGATTTGTTCTATCAGAACATCAACCAGCCTGGCGGCCAATCATCTCAGAACACTGAGCTTCCGAGTGGCTTGATGCTAGGTGCGGGTTCTAAAGTGGTTGCGACGCAAAAAGTGCACACGCATGGTAATGCGCAGACAACGACCAACGCACTGGACATGATGGTTGAAGGCGATGGCTTCTTCCAAGTGACGTTGCCGGATGGCAACATCGGTTACACCCGTAACGGTCAGTTCACGTTAAATGGTGAAGGCACGTTAGTCACGTCGGGTTCTGGCTATCCTGTAGAACCTGAAATTGTGATTCCAGAAGATGCGATTTCTATCACTGTCGGTACGGATGGTGAAGTATCGGTTCGCGTCCGTGGTCAGCAAGACAACCAAGTCGTTGGTCAGCTAACCATTACAGACTTTGTTAACCCAGGTGGCCTAGAGCCAATTGGCCAGAACCTTTACTTACCAACGGGTGCCAGTGGCGATCCACAAGAAGGTGTTCCTGGTTTAGACGGTTTGGGTGAAATCCGTCAATCCATGCTGGAAGCGTCTAACGTGAATGTAACGGAGGAGTTGGTCAACATGATCGAAGCTCAGCGCGTTTACGAAATGAACTCAAAAGTGATCTCGTCAGTCGATAAGATGATGAGCTTCGTTAACCAGCAGTTATAACGGTTAAGAGCAAGAATTGAGGAGCTCACGATGAAACGTATTTGTCTACTTGCTTTGATTGCCACGATGTCGGGTTGTGCCATGTTAGAGCCGATTGAAACGGATGAAGTGACACAAGCAACGACGGTGGTTGACGCGGTAGAAGGCGATAAATCGAAAGAAGAGAGCAGCGGTATCGTGGATACACTGCGTGGCAGAAGCGATCCGGTTGCGGGTGATCCTGCATGGGCTCCGATTCATCCGAAAAAGAAACCTGAGCATTATGCTGCTGCAACAGGCTCACTGTTTAGCGCTGAGCACATTACCGATCTTTACGACGATTCCAAGCCACGTGGTATTGGCGACATTATTACTGTGACACTGGATGAGACTACCAGCGCCACGAAAAGCGCCAATGCCGATTTATCGAAAACCAATGAAGCGCAAATGGACCCGCTTCAAGTGGGTGGCGAAGAGCTGCAAATTGGTGGCAAATACAATTTCTCTTATGACTTAAATAACTCAAACTCATTTGCGGGTGACTCTTCTGCTAAGCAGAGTAACAGCATCAGTGGTTACATTACTGTTGAGGTGATTGAAGTTTTGGCAAATGGCAACCTCGTTATCCGTGGAGAAAAATGGATGACGCTTAATACGGGTGATGAGTACATACGTTTAAGCGGCACTATTCGTCCGGATGACATTAGTTTCGACAATACTATTGCATCAAACCGCGTTTCTAACGCAAGAATTCAGTATTCTGGCACCGGTGTACAACAAGATATGCAAGAGCCGGGTTTCTTGGCACGATTCTTTAATGTAGCGCTATAACACGCCGTGCTGACGGCAATTTGACTGCAAGAGATAAGTAAGCATGAAAAAACTCCTTTTAATACTGATGAGCGTTGCTCTGTTTTCTACCGCTGCCCAAGCTGCACGTATCAAAGACGTCGCGCAAGTGGCTGGTGTACGAAGCAACCAACTCGTGGGTTATGGTTTGGTTTCAGGCTTACCTGGCACAGGCGAAGCGAACCCGTTTACGGAGCAAAGTTTCGCCGCCATGTTGCAAAACTTCGGCATTCAGATGCCGCCGGGCACAAAGCCGAAAATAAAAAACGTTGCCGCAGTCATGGTAACGGCAGAGTTGCCGCCATTCTCTAAACCAGGT